>Ga0302271_10001878_pt1 | contig 19589 bp, 18 predicted proteins | sample III_Bog_N1_1_FD_198767 | JGI IMG/M metagenome (GOLD analysis project Ga0302271, IMG submission 198767) | Peat permafrost microbial communities from Stordalen Mire near Abisko, Sweden - III_Bog_N1_1 | ecosystem: Environmental > Terrestrial > Soil > Wetlands > Peat | place: Sweden: Abisko... | reverse complement strand
TTCCCTCCCCGACGCTCTTCCGATCTCCCAACCCCAACCCCAACCCCAACCCCAACCCCAACCCCAACCCCAACTTTAGATCAAATTAATAAATATATTTTTCTTAAATTAAGTAGATTGTATTCAACTTTTAACATATTCCTTATCTGAAATAGACAAACAAGTATAAAAAATATTAAAAATACATTGAAAATATTAAATGACTTTCTCTTATCACTCCACTAACTTTCTTATCTTTTATTACCCAAAGACAAAAATAACATACAATATTTCTTTATCTAAATTTCAAGCAATGCGCATCATAAAAAAATACATCTCTAAAGGTGAAGGCTATCTTATATTAGCTCCTACTGAAGAAGAAGACTACTGGCATATTTATAATTTAGTTTCTGTCGGTGATGTAGTTCGTTCTGGTACATTCAGGAAGATCACTCGTGAATCTAAAACAGGAGTGAAGAACATAATAAAGAAAAAAATAACATTAACTCTAAAAATTGTAGCTGTGAATTATTATGCTGGAGAGTTCTTGCAGCTTTCGTTGAAGGGAAGGAACATAAAAGAGAATGATTATCTAAAAATGGGATAGTATCATACATTTAATCTAGAGCTAAATGAGAAATTTACGATTATAAAGCATAATTGGGATTCAATGCACTTCAAAATCATCAAAGATTTGTCAAATCCATCCAGTGGCTCTGAAGTTGCAGCTATGGTCATGGATGAGGTAAAATTAAAGATGAATATTTATATTGCTCATTTAAGCATTAAGTTGTTTAATTTATAAAGGGGGTCGCTCACTTATGCTTTGTTAAAGACTCGATTACGATAATGAAGCATAAAGTCGAGTAGAATATCCCTAAAAAAAAGAGTGGATCTGAGATTCATGCTAAATCAATGACTATTTTTTTCTAGAGTTGCTTTGATGCACTTATTTCAATTGACTATTCCGAAGTCAAATGCATCATCATTGCTTCTCCTGGGTTTGTGAAAGATGAATTCTTTAAATTCAAGATCAAATGTTAAAACCGGATTTTGCAGCATTTAATAAAAAAAATAACTTCATGCAAAAGATTCTCAGAGCTAAAACTTCCTCAGGTTATCTCAGTGGACTTAATGAAGTGCTTTCAGATCCAACTCTCTAAGTGCAGCTCAAAGAAACTAAAGCTATTAAGGAGATTATGATCCTGGAGGATTTCTATAAGGTTAAAAAATAATAAAAATATTTATTGAAAAATGAAAATAAAATTATTGTGTTTATGGTTGTATTTTGGATAGGCAATTAGCAGAGATCCCGATCTAGTTTGCTATGGTTAAAAGCATGTTTTTAAAGCTTTTGAAGCTAGCGCAATTTAAACTCTTCTCTTAAGTGATAGCCTGTTTAGAACTAAAGAACTTATTCAAAGAAAAAAGTTTACAAATCTTGTGGATAATTCGAATTCTAAAGGAATTGAAACAATCATTTTTTCAAGTTTACATAGTAGTGGAGAGAAGCTCAATAATTTAACGGGTATTGCAGCGATATTGAAGTTTCCTATGGCATTAGAAAATGAAGAGATGGAGGAAAATGAAGAAATTATTGAAAATTTCAGGATTAAGATTGAAGAAAGAGAAACTGAATAGCAAATAAATAGGGAATCTGAAGATGATGATGAAGAAGAAGCAGAGAAAATAGCAAAAGATTTAGAAGAATTTCATATTGATGATGATCCAGAAATTGAAGAAGACTTCATTGATAGCATTTGAATAAGTATTGCATATTTTACATAAATTTATGTTTAATTCATTTTTTTATGATTAAACCATCAAAATGAAAGAAATAATAAGATAAATAATTAAGGAATTAAGAAAATTACAGAAATATTAATAGTTTCTTTACTATTTGTTTGAATTAAATGAGAAAATTGTGTTCACTTATCTAAGAAGTGTTCAAACTCTATCTAATCATTAACATTAAACTTATCTCTTTTTATGAAGAGAAATTAAAAAGAGGGCAAACAAAGACGAAACCAAAACAAAAGAGCGAAAAAAGAGTCAAAGAATTTAATCAAAGGAAAAATAACAACTCAAAAAAGAGATAGAGAAAGAATCCCGAAACGAAATGAACGCTGAAGTCCTCGAAGCTAGAAAGAAATTACAAGAAAAGATTGGAGATGCTCGTACTGGTGGTAAGGGTACCCAAAGAAGAAAAGTCAAGAAGGTCACTAAGACTCAAATCACCGATGACAAGAAACTGAAAACTATTATCAAGAAATTCGGTGTTCAACCTTTCTAAGGAATCGATGAAGTCAACATGTTCAAGGATGACAAGACTATCCTTCACTTCGACACCCCTGAAGGTAGACCAAAAAAAATTTGAATATCAAATAATTCAATGTGTAGTCTAATGCATTTATTCTTTTTTCTTCTTCTAGTCCTTGCTTCCATCTAGAACAACACCTTCGTCGTTATCGGAAAGAGCGAAACCAAGAGTAATTCAGAGAAATTTTTTATGATATAAATTCACAATTCTTTCTTCATTTCAAAGATATTTACATTTTAAAGAAAATTTTAAACGAAAATGGAATAAAAAAGATACAATGAGACAACTTTTAATGCTTAGAATAATGAAAGATTTCTTAACTTTTTACAATTGTTTGGGCTGAATAATTAATTGTAATTAACTCCCTATTCTCTTTAGAGTTCAATTGTTTTTTTTTCTCACCAATTGAATCTAAATTGCTTAGATTATTTAGAAAAAATAACTCCGATTATTATTGAAATTTTATTTAATATATTTATTCAATTTTCAGACGTTAAGGACTTGCTTCCTGAAATCCTCCAACACCTTGGACCTAAACAACTCGGTGACTTGAAGGACTTACTCTCTCATATGGGAGGTGCTGACACCAAGGAGAAGGGTGCAGATGATGAAATCCCTGAGTTAGAGACTAACTTTGAGGAAGTTACTAACAAAGTCGATTGATTGAGCTGATTTTAAAAGAAGAAGGGAAGGCAAAGTTTATTTAATTTTGTGTAAATGTTCCTTGTTCTTCTATATTTCGGCTGGCATTTGCGTATTCTATGTGCAGTCGCCTTTTGGTATCTTTCACATTGCTGTCCTGCATTTATTTAAAAACCTCCATTTTACTTCTTCCTTATAATTTTTTCTTAAAATGTAGTATTTGCTTGGATTTAGTACTTAAAAAGAAGGGGGGAGGGATGTATATGACGAAGAACAAGCAAGTATTTCACAAGAGTTTTGATAGAATTTTTAAAATTGCTAAAAGAAAATAAATAATATGGCTGTCAAAAGAAATAATCCAAAGAATAAGTTTCTTAAAAATGAAGAAATACATTACGAAAGAGATGAAGGGAAAGATATTGAAATTATTTTTGATCTACTTTTGATACTACCAAACTAAGCACTATTGTAATATCAAAATAAGACAAATTAATCTTAAGACACAATCAAGCTTGATCGAAACTTAATAGATAATCCAAAGAAATAATATTGAAAAAATATCAATTTAAATGGCAAGAGAATCCAATTTCAACGCTAAAAAATAACAGAACGTCAAGATTAGGTACAATACTAGCTTTATTCATTGCTGATTAACGGTTATTTTGAATGCTATTTTGATTTTATTCATTTTTTAGACGTGATAAAGCGAAAAACATTAAAAAAAGTAAGAAGTTATCAGCAATTTAGTCATATATTGATCAAAAAAAGAATGGAATCGAAGATGAGCCTGAAGCTCTTGATAAAAAGGGTAGAAGAGAACTAAGAAAGAAGCAAATTAAAGCAGAAAAGAAACTCAGACTCAAGTAACTTAAAGAAGAAAGGAACAATGAAATCTAAGAGGAAGCATGATTTATCCACTGAAGAAAATTCTATTTTAAAAAAAAACTTAATTTGTTAAAAATGCATTAATAAATAGAAAAGATACATAAACCAGCGATGTTGCGTGTACTTTATTTCAAAAACAATTACGATAATGATTCGTATTCTCGATACAATTTATTCACAAATCTCAATTTTCTTTATTGCTTAAAGAATCACCATAAAAAAAACAGAAATACACTTTTAAGAAAATGAGATAAAAAATATAACATAAAAAGAAGTAAGAGTTCAGTGATATTGTTGTTTTCATTAGTAATCATCCCTAATATTAAAATTATTAATAATTCTACGAATATCATTGCTTCAATTAATGTTGTTGTGTTTTTCATTTTGTATTTTCAATATGTTAACAACTCCAGAGAAATATTTTCAATTGCCTTGAATAATAAAAAAAGCTTCAATAATTCCAACACTCAGTACCACATTAATTATGTCAGTTTGCTAGGTTTTTTCTAGTAATAATTTATTTCCTTATTGCATTTATGTGGCTAATAGTTAAAGATAAAAATATTTATTGAATGGTAAGGTTATTATTAGTTTTCAAATAATGAATTGGATTAATTATCAGGACTTTTATTTTTATTATTATCAGGAGAAAAAAATCACACTTGAGACTTATCTTGTCCCAGTAAATTTACATTATTTAAAGTGTTGTCTATGAATATTAATTCAATTTAGTTTTTTAAGAAGAATTGGAATTAGTATTTTCAATAAAAAATATCAAGCAAATATGGATGATAATAAAGTTTGTTTCACTTATTAGTACTTGATTCTAATATTTTAACAAAATAAAATACATTTTCTAGCAGCTGGTAAGCTCTATTTAACAATAAACCTATTACCATCAAATATTTTCATTTGCATATTAGAGAACTATTTTTAGTTTTTTAATTCTAAAAATAATTTGCCAAAAATAACCATAAGAATGAGTTATTAATAGATTTTTAAGTAATCCATAAAAATATTGTAACAATAAACCATTAAAAGGAATAAAAGTATCTTTAAAGTGAATAGAAAATAACTTCATAAATAATATTCATTTTACTTTTGATAAACTTAAGTATTAAAAAAAATTTGTTTTTCATTTGAATAAGTTATTTTATGCCTCTATTTTATACTTAAAAGAGTAATTATGAAAGCCTTTTCATGAATTGCCTAAGTAACAATGAAAGAATTATTTAATTATTTTATGTTACAAAAAATAATGAATTTTTAAAGAATGTCTGTTGTTATGTTCCTAAAATAAAAGTAGTTCTCAAAGTGAATATGGTTCATTTTGATTAAAAATAAAGCTAAAATTATGAGATGCTGATAGAATAAATTAATAATACGAGAGATATCACCCTCAAATTGAATTATCAAAGGAGTGTGAAAAAAAAGAAAAGTTCTAGAACATAAAAGAGGAAGATTTAAATTGAAAACATCAGAGTAATCGACTAACTTTAATGTGAACCAGATAATTTACCAATTAAAAACCCATTATTCAATGATATATTTTTGCTTTCAAATCTCCTCCAAAAATGTTTCAAAATGTTAAATGGAATGAATTGATTTTTAGTGAATTTGCTGATAGAAAGGAGACTACAATATTTCTTATCCTTATTCGTTACATGCGTATTTTAGGAGCACAAATCAACACTAAAATTGCCAACAAATTTCTAAAAGTAAATTAAATTTGTTCCTATTTAAAAGGGGGTAAGCCTAAATTAATCATACATGCATTCTGCCATTTCGAGAGAATATAAAAAGAGTCTTTACAGTTTTATCTGGCTTTTATAATCAAATTCTGCTGAATTCTACTGTAGATGTTAAACATATACTTTCTTTTCTTTTTGCAGATTGTATGGCCTTGCTTAGTAAGCTAACTTCAAAAACTCACAGAATACCAGATGGTTATTTATGTCTAAACAATATTCCATTTTTTGATTCCTTAACGTCAAGGAATGATAACTTATTCAAAATATAACTCAGATTTTATGTTTCTCTGGTGAAATATGCGAATTACAAAGAAAAGTGCAGTAATTGCTCAATCCTTTTGATTTATTTAAGATCTTATGAAACTTTGCCCACAGATTCTGCATAAATAAAGACCAAAGAGATACCAATCTAGAGAGTGTTCAAAAACTAAAAGAGAGAGAGAAAATTACTTTAATGGCAGAAACATTCTACCTTCTTCAAAACAAAAGTTAGAAAACCCACTATTATCATTTAGATCCATTGAGGTCGTTACACAAAAATGAGAGCTTGAAAAGAGAAAATATATCATTGCGGCATTGAAGGATAATAATGTGGGGAAGCTTTTCTTCCTTTTCTAAAAATTTTCGTGTAGCAATTAATTAAAATAACTGGCAGCAATTTTATCTTATTTCGAAAAAACTTCCTCTTTTTCAGTTGATTTTTAGATTCCAGCCGTTCCTTTTCTTGGGAATGTTGCCAAGTATCTTTCGAGCACAGGAAATTACCTGGAATATTTCCGATTCTTTCACTGACGTCGATTAATTTATTATTTCCAACCAAATTGCTTGATTTCCACACATTTTGTTAAAAAAACAAAAAAAACACACAGACTCACAAACTCTCAACCAACTCTCTGTTCCTCAATAGGATTATTTGCTTGACTTTTTAAACCACTCCTTCATTTTATTATAAATCCCTTGATATTAAATTCTATGTTAGATCAAGCTAAATAGGGAAATAATCTATTAGGAATTCAGTTAAAAAAGAAGAAGGATTCTTCTTAAAATATCTCTATATGTGGGAGTCAGCTGAGAAATTCGTCACTTGAACGGAATTAAAAGGATGTCTTGAAAAATTACATTAATTTGTGTGAATTGACTTTGTAAAGATAGGGTAAGGTACAATGAAGCTTATCTTGAAATAAAAAAGCACTAAGATCACCCAGCCTAGCAATTTAAACAGACCCTCAATTTGATTTGCATAAATAATTAAATTATTTAATATTAAAAACATCCTATAAAAATAAATTATCAGAGATATCTTATTTATTGCAAATGTTCTCAATGAATCCAACAAATTATTGGAATTTCATATCGAACTAACCAAATTCTTCATTCTTCATACCAACAACTGAATCTTCAACATCCATCATAACTAAGACACCTGCAACGGAATCTAATTCCCCTTCTTCTTCTTATTTTTCGGATAAAACAGATGAATCTTCATTGCTATCAATCTGTTCAACATAAGAAATCAATAATTCATCAGGATTTTAATGCAATTTGTCGATGTGTAAGCAAGATTCTTTGATTATTCAAGAGGATAATTCAATAATTTCAGAAGCTGTTGAAAATAATAATGATGATGATAAGGAACTCTAGAATTCAATTGATTAAAAATCTTAGCTGTGTAATGTATCTGATGAAACAATTCAAGCTTATGAAACGCTGTACTAAAATATGTCTGAAAAAGAATTACTTGACAAATACAGCAAATTGCAGAAATCTAATTTCTTGAAAAACATTTTGCGTTCTTTCTATGCATTTATCTTAGAAGAGGGCGATGAAATTGTCATTGAATCAGTTGGGTAAGATGCATCGAAATCCATAAGTTAAATTAGAAAGGAGTTTACAGCATTCACTAAGCAGAAGAAACATAATTAATCAACCTTAGTGTCAATCATGAAAAGCAAAAGATTCAGTAGTATCCTTTATTATTACCTATCTTATTACAGCTTAGATTGGGTACGTAAAGGATCAACTAGAAATATTGAAATGCACATTCTTTGCATAACTCATCTCAAGAGATGCGTTGCATCTACACCTCTCATTAAAAACTTCAAACTATACAAAAAACATTGAAGACAAAACAAGAACAAAAAATATGGAACTCCATTATTATTCCCTTAACAAACAAACTCAAATTTCAATTTAAAAATCACTATCTAATATCTAACAACAATAACTCTCTCTCTCTCACTCATAAAAATGATTATTTTTCTATTTGTATCCCAAAAATTAGTCTACTTCATTTTTAATGCAGCCAAATTACCTTATTTGCATTTATGTCATGTTACTTTGCGTTGAATAATCAATATTATTTCACACATTAATTAATTCTTTTAAGTGGCTTCAAGAAAAATATGTAATGTGTCAAGATATCGAATGTAATTTAGATATTTTCCCTGTGATCAGCTTATTTATCATTTTATTAAAGAAGAATCAATAAGAGGAAAAACTTGAATTCTTAACCACTAGATCCTTTTCTCCTCAAGATTATCCCTCCCTCTCCCCCTTCTTATGAGAGATTATCTTTAATTTTCTTTCTGAATTGAAGTGATTTATTCTTTGCTAATGAAATCTTGCTTCGTGATTATTAGCCTCTAGTTATGTATTTAATGTAAGGAGTAAAAATAATCACAATAGTTTTGATGTTGGTTCTTATGTTTCTTTGAAGATCAGCTTGCTTTTAAATTGATCTAATTTTCAGGAATGCCCTTAAGGTTGATGTTTTGTCTTTTCACAAAGAATCAACCAGCCAGTTCAAGCAGGCATTTTGTACTTCTATTGCAATATTAAATTTCACTGGATAAGTGCTTACTGCGACTCCTGTAACTTTCATCAAAGTATTGTGCATATCAAAAGTTAACGCATAACAAAGGATTTATTAAAAATTAAGAATAAATACAAATAAAGCATAAAAAATGAGTCTATTTTTTCTCCCCTTTTTTTGATTTTTATGATAAACTATTCGATAAATTGCACTTCGTTAACTTTCAAAAGAAAGTGCAAATTTAATTCATGTAATCCCCTGTGGGAATTAGATATTTGTTTTTTCAAGTTAATTAGTTTGATTATTGCTAAAAGACACATTTGTACTTTGATTACAATTTCATTTTCTCGAAAAAAACACAATAAATAGCATTCTAAATGAATTAGATTCTATTATCTTGCTCAGCACTCTTTTGGTCTTAGTGAATATTTCAAAATTTAGAAGTTTTTTTCTTCCTAAGTATTTGTTTTTTATAAGAGAAATACCTGCTTTTTTAAGGAAAATTAATAGAGATTTCAATCAGCTTTATGAATAAATCAAAAGTGATTTTTGGAGTACATAAATCAATAATCTTTATAAAAATTAAGCTGCTTAGACAGAAATAATTAATTAAATATTCAATTTTTAATTGGAATGATATGTTTTAGTTTGCCCCCCAAAAAACAAATGTATAAATGTTTGTTAGAAATCAATTAAAGAATAGCTGATACAATCAACAGCAAATCTGTCAACTAACTGATTTTATTGCACAATCAAAAACTTTTTGTTTTTCTTAAGTACTGTAGTCCTTTTATTTGTCGCTAAACTTTTTTTTTTCAATTAATTTAACACTATTTTTATTCAAATCACAATAGATTTCTCTCTCTGAAAAACAAATAAAAACTCATTTCTTCTCATTGATAATTTCAACAAGAATAAATCTTGTTTTTCTTCTTCTCGTTGCATAATTTAATCAATTTTCTTATTACAATTTAATTAATATTTCTTTTAAGAAAACAATACAATTAAGTAACTGACATATTTTTTTTATCTTTCTTTTGATGTGAATTCATCATTTGTTCCCCTCTTAACGATTCCATTCTAAATCTAATAAAATTTAATCAAATATTTCTAGAAATTTTAAAATCTATGTTCATTCAATTATCATGCTTCTATTTCCCCATTGATCTAAAACTTCTTTTGTCAAACAATTTACTTATTAATTAATTAACTCAATAAATTTTTGAATTTCAAATTTATCGAATTAATTTTATTTCACTTGATTTTACAAGAATTAATTTTGGAATATTATTTATTTTTTAGAAATATTAATTTAATCTTTAGATTGCTTTCTAACTTCCATTTATTTTAATCATAATTCTTTTCTCATTTCATAAATGATTTAATTTATTTTTTTGTATATTTGTTGTAGAATAAGTCATCAAAGCATGGGTTCTCGAGAGGAAATGTTGAGGTTGTTTGGAATTTTGCAAAAAAGGGAATTTATATTTTATTCCCATATGTGGTCATTCCATAAAATGGAATGGGATACTTTCTCATTTGATTCCAGAGATATCTCTCTCTCACGAAAATAGAGAAATGATGCGGGACATTTCTCAAAGAATAGCCGATTGATAAGACGATTGTTGTGACAAATTGCTCGTCATGGCTATTTAATTTGGGGTATACTTAAAAACTAAAGGAGAGATGCTCTCTATGGATAATGATTCTTTTTTCTATTGCTATTAATAATTTTGCATTTAGAAACTATTATCTTTATTAATTTTATTTTTTCACCTTGAGAAGAAAGAAATAATAAAAAATTAGGCTTGAGATAATAATAAACAAACGAATAAATTAATTAACAAAGGGAGAAAATGGGAAAGGGTCTAATTCCGCTCTTTCGGGAGTTTAAAAATCTAAATGAAAAATTAGGAATTTCCCCCCCAAAAGAATATGAAAAAGACTTTGAAATTAGTTTATGTAGGTCTCCCATATTCTTAATTAACTTTATTATTAGATTTTATTATTAAGCTTAGTAGATTTATGTTTGTTAGTTGCCCTGTTGTTGCTGGACTGTTTAAGGTTGTTTAGAGGGAATAAGATCATTTTTTTGTATTTTTTACAAAAAGCAGTGTAGAAAAAAGAAATATTTTAAATATCGATGTGCAAAATCGTTGAAAAATCAACAAATTAATGTACATATTTCAGAAAGACAATTAGCATCACAATATTTTAACAATTTTTATATTAGTACAAACAAATAAGTCCTTGATTTTGAAATTCAAGGCAACGTTTAGTGAGTGATTGTTTGGAGAGGATATTTTCAACAAGAGCAGCAGGATAAACGAGTCTGGAGACAATTATTATAAGATTTTTTTTCTGAAACGATTATTTGCATACACTTGCACATATTTGTTGTGCTAAGTTTGGTTTCAGAGGCAAGGAGGGAAGATTTGAGGAAACTGTAAAAACTAATCTTGAAAATGGATTCCTTTGCTAGATCTTCATAAGCAACTTCTACAGACTGTTTATTCATTTTCTCTCATCGTTAGGGATTGATTAAATTGCGCAAAATAATTAATTATTAAATCTTTCAACGATCGATTCATTGGGGGGAGATAAATAACAAAAAAGAATAAATAATTAACTGAAAAATTTTGTTTTCATAATCTAAAATATTAATAATATGAAGTTTTTTATTTTTTCTTGAGATTTTCTTGAGAAAACAAACTATGAAAATGATTTACCTTAATAGATTTAATTTGTGCCATAAGCAAGGCTAAAACTAAATTCATTTTTTTAATATTATATATTAAAATATTATTTTATACTGAAAAATATCAATAGATAATTGATTTATCCTCATTTTTGTTAATCAAAACATTCATTTCTTATTCTTAATCAAAAGGGCTTTGCTTTTGAAATGACTTTTCTTAACACTGCTCTGTCATTCCATAACAATATTTCATTTTGATTCTTTTCTTTATTAAAAAAGTATTGAAAAAAGTTAATACTTTGGAAATGGAAATCAAACTAAAAGAAAGCAATTACATAGTCTCTTATGCACTTAAATTAAAACAAATACAATTATTATTGAAACAAGAATACTAATATGAGACTCTTATCGCATAACTTATTGCAATGCAATGGTAAAAATTGCACACATGATAATTTCCCGCTCAACATCTAGGTTGATAAATCAAATGTAATCAGTTGCGAATTTCGTAAGGAAACGCTTCAAAAACTTATTCCAAAACTCGAATGGGGTGCTTTAGCCATCACTGTCCATAAAGTAAGCCAAAATTGTTCTTGATATATCTTTAGTGAATGGCTTATTTTTTTGTCTTTTTTGGAAATAGCTTTCAACAAACAATGATTTTCCTGATAAATTCTCTCCTGCATTGATGGAAGATTCCAAATTCCTTCAAGATCTCCATAGGATTCTAATGGAGGTTCAATTTTACTAATTACTTTTACTCTCCAAGCTAAAAATAAATTTTGATAATAAATAATTATTTTACATCTTAGACTCACATCATTGAAGGGTTCCTGATTTGTGAAGGCTGCAATAGACGATACCCAATTAAAAATGGAATTCCTAACATGATTTTAAGTGAAGAAGAAGCATGAAAGATTATTAGTGTAAATTCTATTTTGAATGTTAAAATATGCTTGCTTGTCCATAAGTCAATATTCAAAAAAATATTTACAAATTTAGCATAAACTAAATAGGTAAACCAAAAATTAATAATTTAAGTAGACTTGTTGATTGTTTTGAGATGGTATCTAGCAGGAAATTAAGGAAAGTCTTAGGTAAATTGCCAAGATGATATTTAATCTGTAAGATTTTTAGAAAGTAAACTGCTGAAAAATGTTTACAATTTATCTTCATGTTTGTTATCAGCTTGCAGTAAAGAATCCATATTATTTTAAATTTTTAGGATTGAGCGATTCTTATTATTAAGGACAACTTTACTTCTATTTTAGTTATTTATTCCCTGGAGAATGTATTGTAGACGATGCATACAAGACGTAGTTTTATAATTATTGGCTGCTTTAGATTCTTCAATGACAATATTATGGAAATACTTCAGACAGCAATTAAAGTAAAATCAAATTTAATTTGCCATAGATCAGAAGCAGATGATACGATAATAAATCTAAGTATAGAATGACCAATTCAGTTTGAATATGTTTATGAAATGATTCGATTAGGATAGGTTTTTTATTAATTTTCTTATATTTTATGTATAAATCTCTGAGTTGTTGGGGACAGTCAATAATTATTTTTAAGATTATTTTAATCAAAAAACAAAAACCTCTCCCGTCCCTTCAACAGAAGAATTCCCACGCAATTTATTGCTAATAACTGCCCCTACAGCTAACAAAGAACATTTTAAGAACAAAATGAACGACCTTGCTAGACAAATATCTGCTAAGACTACAAATTGTGCCTTTAAACTTGGTTCAATAAAGGAGTTATTAGCTCTCCTAAAAAAATAACAAAAGCAATATTCAGACATATTTTACCAAGGTAATGGAGCATTCGCTTTAGTCCTTAAAGCTAAAAAGAATAATACTACTTAAGTTGCCTTGAAAGTAATAGAATACGATGACGAAACAGCTGGTATTGAAGCTATTTAACGAGAATACAGCATTCTTTAATCACTCACAAAAAGTGATTATTTTATCTCGATTCAAAACCAATTTTATCTCACTGAAGAGAATGAAAGTGAGGAGGAAAGCTCTGTATAAAATTAAGATCCATTAAATCGATTTTTCGTTTAGGAAATGGAGTTATTCTCAGGAACCTTAAGTGATCTTATTGAGTAATTTAGGTAGAATAAATAGGATATGCCAGAAAATCTCAAAGAAACTTTAGCAATATAAATGCTTGATTCAATCAATCTATTACACTCTAGATTTGTTATCCATAGAGACATAAAACCACAGAATTTCTTGGTTTCTAAAAATACACTTTTTCCTATAATATTAAAGCTCTGCGATCTTGGCTTTGCATCTCCAGCAAGCATGAGTAAATCAAAGAGTCATATTTCCGGAAAGGGTACAAGCAAATATTTGGCCCCAGAAACAGAGAAAAATAAATCTTACATCGAATCAGATCTATTCGCTTTCGCGTTAGTTCTTCTTTAACTGGATAACATTTCTACATTTGACTACGAGAACGTATAGTATTCTGAATTCTATGAATTGTATAAGGGTAATATCTTTTAGAATTATCAGCTAAATAGAAGTTCCTTACTTTATAAAATTGCTTCTACTTTCTTACAATACTAGCCTGCTAAACGAGAAAGTGCACGTGCAATGCTATTAACATTGATAAATAAGTCTAAGGAATACTAAAAAATACCAGTCTTTTCAATTATTTTGAAGTCTTAGATTGATTCCTTTTCTACAGTCGAAAATAAATATGAAGTTCCTTCCCAAATTAGTGAATCATTAGAAAACCTACCAGCAACTGACTTAATTATGAACAAAATCATAAACTAAATTAATAAAAAAGAGTAAAATGAAAGGCAACTAACGACTGAGCTTATTAAAGGTGCCTTGAAAGTCATGTTGCAATGGAAAGAATTTTGTGAAGAGTATGAGCTATTAGGATCTGGAGCAATTGGAATAGTTTTTGGTGTAGAGAACCTCAAGGAAAAAAGAAAATCTGCTTTGAAACTGCAGCTGTGCTTGAATAAATCAGAAACTATTAGAGAGATAGGTATTATGAGAGTTTGTCAGACTCCTTACATAGTAACATTTTATGGGTATAAATTCTTTGCAGATGCAAAAGGTAACTAATTTGTTGTTTATGAGCTGGAACGGTGTTAATACTCTCTGAAGCACTTCCTTGAGTAATAGAGAATAGATGGGGAGTACTCTAATGAGTTGAAATATTCTTTAATGCAGTAAATAATTGATTCGGTTAACTTTATTCATTAGAATAAGATATTGCATGGAGATCTCAAACTTGATAATTTTTTAGTAACCTAAAACTAACAAGGAGAAGTCTTCGTTAAACTCACAGATTTCGATCAAGCTGGGGCTTTAATGAGTGGTTAAAATGATTATTACTGTTAAGATGCATTATTAGAAAGAGGTATCTTACTATCATTTAATAATTGTATTATTAGCAAAAATAAGAGAGGCACACTATTATATTATTCTCCAGAAAGATGGAAAAATGGAAGCCCCTCAACTTATTAAGCTGATTCTTTTTCATTGGGTCTCATTCTCATTATTCTAGACAATTACCTTGTCTTTTCTGAAGATCAGCTTTACAAATGCTTTTGTTCATTTACTAAGCCTTATGCTGATTTAGTGGTGGACAAAGAAATTAAAATAAATACTGAAACCGAAATTTATAATATTGCTAAGGGTCTACTTTGTTTCTAGATGAGTCAAAGAGAAAAAATTAGCAATACTATTCAATAATTAAGGTAAACTATTTCTTTGTACTCAAAAATATAGCAATTCCCAGTTGAGGAAAATAGTTTACAATAAAGTTAATGCTTGAATTTTGAAAGAATACACTCCTACTAAATAAACGGATGCTAAACATATCTAAAGAAGCTCACAGATTTGTCAAGCATTTCACTTGACTTAAGTTCTAACTAAATTGGAGCAGTTGGAGCATAGTCTCTTTTATTTTCCATTAGCAATCTCAGTAATCTCGCAAACATTTCACTCAACTTAAGCTCTAACGAAATTGGAGACATTGGAGCATAATCTCTTTTATCTCCACTCAGTAATCTCAGTAATCTCGCAAACATTTCACTCGGCTTAAACTTTAACTAAATTGGAGCAGTTGGAGCAAAATCTCTTTTATCTCCACTCAGCAATCTCAGTAATCTCGCAACCTTTTCACTCAACTTATTCTATAACTAAATTGGAGACATTGGAGCATAATCTCTTTTATCTCCCTTCAGCAATTTCAGTAATCTCACAACCATTTCACTCGACCTATACTCTAACTAAATTGGAGCAGTTGGAGCATAATCTCTTTTATCTCCACTCAGGAATCTCAGCAATCTCGCAACCTTTTCACTCGGCTTAAGTTCTAACTAAATTGGAGCAGTTGGAGCATAGTCTCTTTTATCTCCCCTCAGCAATCTCAGTAATCTCGCAAACATTTCACTCAACTTAAGCTCTAACGAAATTGGAGACATTGGAGCATAATCTCTTTTATCTCCCCTCAGCAATCTCAGTAATCTCGCAACCATTTCACTCGGCTTAAGCTCTAACTAAATTGGAGGCACTGGAGCATAATCTATTTTATCTCCCCTCAGCAATCTCAGTAATCTCGCAACCATTTCACTCGACTTAAGCTCTAACTAAATTGGAGCAGTTGGAGCATAAACTCTTTTATCTCCCCTCAACAATCTCAGTAATCTTGCAAACATTTCACTCAGCTTAAACTTTAACTAAATTGGAGCAGTTGGAGCATAATCTCTTTTATCTCCCCTCAGCAATCTCAGTAATCTCGCAAGAATTTCCTTAAGAATTGATTTTCAATACCAAGCTCTCATTGGCAGTCACTTTAAAACTATTGAAATTAATTATTATTGATTTTATCCTATCAATAAGATTTAACATAATTTAAAGTCCCTTTGCTTTTTTCTGTTTTTTTTGATAAAAATCCCAATCTCAAACTGATTAATGTTCTAACTAAAAAGACTATTATCTTTTTCAAAACACATTCATAATCCTTCACTAGACATTTTTCATTTTATTAACTAAAAAGTGAAACAACTACATTTAAAGGTTGAATTTGTGAATAATTCCTTTCTTCTTCTTTGGATAGCAGCAATCTTATCATTTAAATACTTCTCTTTGATTAATTATCATCAATTTTATCACCTTTGAAAGCTAACCATCCAACAAGCAAACACCAATCCTAAAATAATAGTCACTATTCTTTCTTTTTAACTTACAACAGATTTATTGTTACTGCACTTCGAAAATGCTTACTTTTTTCGTTACATTTATTGGAGTGATTGTCATTCATCCATTCGGCAATTAATTATTTCAAAGAAGAAACAATTAGAAAATGCCCAAACCAAGAGGCAAGTATTCCAAGGACATTTTTTGAGAAATTATTGTTAATTCAAAAGGAGTTCAAAACATTTAAATTATTGATTTGAGTTTCAGGCATTTTATGATTGGGTTATTCTGTTCTTTGAGATATTCATTTAAACATACTTTCCACTTTCTCGATTTCGTAGTTGAGGAAGAATTTTTGGAATATTCGTCCTGTTCTGATCGTTTTTAAAATAATAATTTACAAGACTATTGCCAGCTCTCCTACATTTATATTGTAGCTCTTAAATTTTTTGCTGTCCATGTTCACTTCCATTATCCATTCACCTTTTCTCTTCTTAGTTTTGTCTCTCTTTATCACTTTCCATAGTACTATTCATCTTCAGTATAATCATCATCTTAATAGGGCCTTTCTAAAATATTAAATTTTTTTTCATCAAAAGAGTCAAGGTTTTTCTTTATATCAAGGTCACTAGGTAGTTTTTAGTGGTAGGGAATCAATCTTAAAATAATATTCATCTTCTTCTTAAGTAATTTATATTTTATTGTCTGAATTGACTTGTCAGTATTTAGTAAGTTTTTATTGTTGTATTTCAGTGGGTCTGCCAAAGTAAGTTAAAACTTAGATATATTTTTTGTTTCTTTAATAATTCATTCCATTATTAATTAGTAGGATCTATTAGTATCATTTTTTTGGAGGTTAGAGCTAAATAATAAGACAAATTTGTTATTACTTATCTATATTCCAGTTTAATGCATTTATTACAGAATTAAAGAAGTTTAATTCTCCTTTTTAGAGGTCTTCAATATGGTTTTTAATGAAAAATGTGTGAGGCAGCTAATTTTGAAGTTAATTACTTAATAATCAATAGTTTTCTAAAAGAATTTTTTGATTGCTAATTGTAATAGTTCATTTTCGTAACATTATTTTTTTAGATTTTCCTAGATTTTTATTGCTTTAAAAGAATAACCAAAAATGACATTCTTCAGCACACATCTGAAATACGAATTTTCGAGAAATATTAAATATTTTAAGGAAAAGACTTGGAAAAGCAAACTTTTAAGGATATTTGAACCAGTTACTCTTTTTTTCAAAAGGAAATTTAGTTTTCTGGAAGAAGAGATTTTGAGGGAAAGAGTTGGGAAAATCAATTTTTTGATTTGAGGTTTTTCATCCGCGCTTTTTGATGAAGGTGGTTAGTCAATTAATCTAGAATGTGGAATCATCAGGAAAGTTGTGGATAGGAAATGACCTTAGAGGATGTGCTCAAATGCTTTGCTGAAGTTCCCCAAAGCTCTCCTTTCTACATGTCTATCATGTCAATCAAAAACTAACATAAATTCATTAAATTAAGGGAATGGCTGAAAAAGTTCACTTTAACGAGAGTTGATTTTATTTATTTTCATTTGATAAAAGAAAATTGAAAGAGAGCTGCCATCGGTGAATACTGTATTTGAAAATTGTCTGAGCTCATCTTATTCTTCAAATAATGAAATCCCCAGAGATTTCGAGTCAGACTTTTTGAGAAAATCTTATGATTCGATGAAAAAAAGATGGAATAACAGAAAGAACTCAAAGATATCGTTTCTTCTTTCTGAAATTAACTCTTCTACATTTTTTAAATCAGTTGACCTACTTAATTCTTGTTCCTCAAAAAGACTTAAACCTACCATCAAAAACAATTACATTAACTTGATAAAAAAAAATATTAAGTAAATAATTTGTAAGACTAATAAGGGAAGAGGAGATCTTTGTATTTGTCTTCTTCCAACTCCAAAATTAGTTGATGAAAAATGTTTTACACATAAATTATGGAGATTTAGTTTTCTATTTAAAGAATCCAATCCCAATCAATTCGTAACTTTTCATTATCAAATAAACTAATCATCTAAGTATTTTGTAATATTTTTCACTTTGAGGAACTAGTATCTTTATTTCAATTGAGTTTTGTTTCAAACTCTTCAACAATCCTTCTCCCAATTAAACCACTCCTTTTTCTCTTCAAAACTCTGCTTCAGCTTGATTTTTGATAAATTTAAATCAAGTTAATTGGATTCTAGAAATTAAATATTCCCAAGAAAATTTAAAAATTCTTAAAGCGGGTTTTAAATAATATTTCAAAAAGACTCAGTACAGACAGATTGAAATGATAGTTTTCAATTACTTATTTATGAAATCCCCATACACTATGATTTTTGTTGATCATATGAAGTATTACACATAATCAAATAAAAGAAATCATAGTACAAAAGCAAATCAAGTTTAAGTAATAGTTCAATTTAAATGTGTAAATGGTAGAATCATCAAAGAATCTCTATTTTTCTTCAATTCCAATCTTATAAATGATCAATCTAAGGAAATTTTAAAAATAATTGTAGTAGTAGCTCTTTGTCTACTGGGATATTTTTTAATTTAGGTATCAAAATCAGTAATTAAGATAATCTCTTTTTTAAATTTTTAAATCCTAGGTAAAAATGAGATTTAAATCTTTTTTTCTGATTTGGTGACAAGGGATTTATCTGATTGATTTATTACTCTTCAAAAGACGATTTAGTATGGAAATCATAAATTATATTACTAGTCTAGTTATTTGATCAATTTCGTTGATCTAACATACCCATCTGTTTGCTAAAACATTCATTTTAGTCTCACTAAATAATAAAATTAACCAAAAATATATCTAATAAAGGCTAATTTTTGAGATAATCCTTTCTTGTGAATTGATATTTTTTTGGAATTTTCTTGAAATAAATATTCACAAGAAAATAAGGGGGTGGGGGAAAAAATACATAGGATCATTTCTTAGCCCACTTGGATAGTTAGCTTTCTAAGAAGATTTTATATCTTTTAACAAGAGCGTTGCCTTTTTTTAGGAAAACTAAAAAATGAGGACATTTCACAATAAAGAAAAAAAATCAACTTCAACTTCTCTGGAATAATTACTCAACCAAAATAACTGGCACAGTAAAGGAACGGTAGCAAGAAGAACCGAGGAGAAGATACCTAAAGATACAATGAAAATAAGAATACGCAAGAATATGAATAGGTGGGTAGAGGACGAGCGAAATCAAAAAAGAAAGAAGAAGAAGGTCCAAAGAAGATAAATAATAAAATAAAAAAAAACACATCAAAGAATAAAAAGTCGAGATAGCGACAAAAACCTTACAA
>Ga0302271_10001877_pt1 | contig 19596 bp, 8 predicted proteins | sample III_Bog_N1_1_FD_198767 | JGI IMG/M metagenome (GOLD analysis project Ga0302271, IMG submission 198767) | Peat permafrost microbial communities from Stordalen Mire near Abisko, Sweden - III_Bog_N1_1 | ecosystem: Environmental > Terrestrial > Soil > Wetlands > Peat | place: Sweden: Abisko... | reverse complement strand
ATGTTCTATGAATTGTGCTTAGATCAACCAGTTAAAGTAGATGCTAGTTCTTTAACTCAAACTAAGAAACTTCTCCTGAATCTGTAAGGACCCCTTCTAGCTAAGTTCAGAGCTCTAAGAACCGAATAAGAAGTTCCAGATTCTTTATTTAAGAATTCTTAAGCTATCAAAGAATCACCTAAAACTAAAGGATTTGATCTCCACTCAAACGGAGTGCTTAACCCTGTCTCTGAGTTCGCTCAAAATTTTCTAGAAATCTGCAGACAACTCAAAGAAAAAACCATATCGAGTTAGTTCTTCAAAAGCAACTTGAGATTCGCTTGTTATTTGAAAATCTTCAACAATATCAATACTAAATTTGAAGATTTCTCATCGAAAAAATCAACAAAATACTAAAATACAATCTACTTTATGCCTAAATCTGTTTAAATATTCACCTTTTTATCTCCTCACAGGAATCAAATCATATTTTCATTTCTGACTTTTACTGATATGATCCAACTAAGGTTAGTATGTAAGACTTTCAGGACAATTTTTACTTCAACCAGCAAAGACTTATGTTAGCTAATGAATTAATTCCAGAATAAATTTACCAAAGACAGTGTTGATGCTCATGAAGAAACTCTCATTGAACTGATTCGCTAGAAAAATCGCATAATTATCTAAAGATAAGATATTTAGGAAATGAAATGCTTTAAAAACCTACCAAAAGGAGTTGAAGAGGTTTATGAATTGCTGTTTTAATTAATAAATACAAAAAGAGAGTAATAATCGCTATGGCAAATGATCATGAAACACTTTGCACAAACCTTGAGGGATAATAACATTAATAGCAATAGTACTAATCCATTATAGGATATATTTTACATAGAATTGAACGAAGCAGCAATGAAAGCTATTGAGATGTTCTAATAAAAATACACATTATAATAAATATAAAGAATGTCCACAGCAATCAGCTAGATCTATATTAATATTCTCATAAACTATTACCTATGTAAAGGAGGTAGAAGTAAAGAATCGTATTTGGAGTTATAAAAATCAATCAAATAGGTTGATGAGAATATCTTATGCTAAACTAAGCTACAAGCGTTATTAAAGCGCATTTCTTTATGAATTATCTTTTAAATTTTTGAGTATTCATGTGAGGTCAGAATACAAAGAGAAACAATTGGACAATGATGAAAAAATTATTTAAAAGATTTATGAAACAATTTATTACAATAATTTGATAATAATTTCTTTCATTTCTATAAGACGAACTCTTTTATGCAGTAGAATAGAAACGCTACTGCGATCAGTAAAAATAGTTCTTTCAAGAATTTGAGAATGTAGGAAGGATGAGGCATTTGAGTTTATTCTTTAGATTGAGGTACCTATGATTCTTATTTCAGATTCTAATATTCCCTAGATATTAGTTTTTCAGTTTGCTACTATTTTAGCTGATTTATTTGAGTTTCTAGAGAAATTAAAGTCTCCTCCATTCGCTTGATTTTGACTTCTTCTGGTGTTGCTTCAGATGCAATTGTTGGTTCAGGGTTATTTAGAATCTCTGGAGTTATATCTGTTATTTCGTTAGTCTACTATTTCTTCTCATTAAGGGTTTATTAAAGGCTGCAAGCTTAAAAAGTAATATTCTCAGTTGCTCCTTTTAATTCCTTTATACTTTGTGTGTGAAGAGATAATTGTTTTTGCAGTGCTTGCAGATTCCAAAGTAGTTGACACATCTTTTAATCTTCATTTTAATATTATTTTTAGTTAATTATATTTTAAGCCTCAACTGATATCTCATATTCCCTGGATAAGCTGATATCATTTGTATCTTAACCTTATCCATCTACCGAGGAGAGTTACTGCGCTTTCTAGTAATTCTCTAACTATTTAAGTGTCTCATTCAGTTATGTGCTTTGTGCAATGAGAACTTCTATATCGTGTTCTTTTTTTCTGAGTTCATCAAGAAAAGACAAATACAAATATGTTTCAGAAGATTCTTATTCTAGCACTGATGTTCCACTATTTGATTCATCTTTATCACTTCCTTGTCGAGCAAACATTAAGAGTTTCTATTTAAAATCTTAAATCAATTGAAAAACTATGTTTGAGTTTGCCTTCTTCTATCTTGATCATTTGGTCAAGTTTGTGAAGAATCTCCGTTTGTTGTTTCAGGAGTGCTACTTGTGTTGCCTGCAAGCACAGACATTTGTCTGCTTAATTTTTATTATTTTCTGTACTTTATTTCTTAATTTTTTATCTTTCCTAAAGAAATATTATTTTCATTTCCTGGTTATTAATCTGCAGAGAGTGCTACTTCCTAGAGATCCTTAGTATTATTCAATAGATATTTATGAATTAGAAATTTTATTGTGCAAAAGTGAGTTTTTTTTAAAATTTTTTCTTTATTTTGCAGATAATATCAGCCATAGTTTTCAAACTTAAACATAGATTTTTTATTTGAAAAAGATCAGAGATTTTAATTTGGCTTCTAAAGGCTGATTATTTCTTGATACCCATAGTTTAGTTTCATTGGATAAAATTAGGAACCCATCAATGATTTAATGGAAATCCATATATTCTTTTGTTTTAACTGAATTATAAAAGAGGATTATTTGACGCTTATCTCTCCGAATTGTTAATTAAATTCAAAGAACCAGAGAAAAAAAATAATATCCCAAAATTAAAAATAATAATAGTTAGCAGATTATTAACCGACTTTTTTTTTCAGCAGATTATCTGCAAAATATCCTAATTCCTTATTAAAATAAATAAATTGTTATCTAACAAGTAGACTCCAGAATGAAAGAGATTTACTAAAAGCTAAAGCATTTTTAAGCCCAAATCACTAGGGGAGAATGCAATGCAGATTTTGATAACCAGACAACATAAGAGTTAACAAACTTGCTGTTGTCAGTTTGAAAGCTTGTTTATGAAAGTAAATCCTGTTGATACTCCTATCAAGCGCACTTGATGTATCTTCAGACTTTCTTCGCAGACTCCCCTTCGCTGTCTTCATTTGAATTTTTCAAACCCCAATATTTCTCAAAAAATCTTTTCATTTGTAAAACTAAAAATGACTCAATTATTGAATGTCAATAGTGAATTGCTTTCAATATTTGCGACAAACACTTAAAAGTTTTTTGCTTGTCCTTAAGTTCAATTCATGTTTTGAATGATAATCTCGCTTTCCGAATCCACCTATCTATCTGCCACTGCATTTTTGTCACTTCCTTGAATACATCTTCGAGCAGACAATTGTTGTATGTGAAAAATGAAAAAAAGAGAGCTTAAACCCAATAAAGAAAATAAATCAATATGGCAAGAATATGAAGTCAATTAAACTGACAACAATTAATCAAATAAGTTGGCAGTTAAAGAAATTATTCATGAAAAATAGAGGGATTATTGATTAATTAAATTATCTAAGAAATCAAACTAAATAATAGGAAAACTAATAGAATTAGAAATAATTTTTCATTTGAATGAATCATCCAAAATAAGTGAATACTTGAGCTTTGTTTAGAGAGATATATAACATTTTATAATAAATATAATTTTAACAGAGAGTCGAAGTAAAAATGTGTGGATTCAATAACAAGATTTTTTTAAAAAAATGGAAACTCAAAATCAAAAATATTTTGCATTGAAAAGGCCTTTAACCCAGGGATTCTAGGATAAAACTTTAAAAGCATGAATTTGTTATCCTTAATGATTAAATAATGAAGATTATTAAGAAAACAAATTTTTTTTCCCAATCTTTAACTAAAACATAAAAACTAATCGAGGGGGGAGTTATGATCGCTGTATATTTTTTTGAAGATCTTTTGAAAATTGATTAATAAATTCATTTAGTGGGAGTATGCCAATAGAAAAACTGATTAACGAATAGTAATTTGATTTAATATTATTATTATAAAATTAATTATTCATCAATCAGGCAAAAAGAAAACTAAGAAAAGAAAGACTGTTGCAGGTTTTTTTGACATATGCGCTCAGAATTTTAGTTTTTGATTAAAGGGACATTAACAGAGAGATGCCAATTTGATGGAACTCTTTTCTCAGCTGGATCTGTAGTTAAGTGGCTAAACATTGGATTGGGGTATTAATTTACTCCTTTCCATCCATCAAATTGTCACTCTCCAACATATTCCCTTCAAGATTTCTCAAGGATCGAGAATCTTCCACATGTCTGCAACTAGTCCTCTTGCCTCTTGTTCTATCCTGAATTTTGTTTATATGTTCTTGTTAAACCTCCATTTTTTTGTGATAGATTCTCAATAAAATTCAATTACTCTACAATATCCATTATGTCGCTCACACATGCACGCGAACACACTTTAAGATCTACAGAAATACAACACACATGATTTTTCATTTAATTGAGATTTATATTTCTCTCAAGCAAATAGTTTTTCACCTGTAAAAGAGAGGCTTTGCCAAACATATTTTTTGATTTTGAAATCATGAGAGATACCAAAGAGCTTCAATTCTAAATCTAAATGCAAACAACAAGAAAATTAATACATTGTTATTATTTCTTAGTATGCCCAGAACGTTCACATATTTGTCTGCTTTTCCGACGCTGTGTCAGTTAAACCACCAATATCAATCAACTCATGAAACTTAAGCAAAATTTTGTTTATTAATTTCTTTGAATTTAACAGCAAAAAATTTGGTAATTTATTTGTTACTTCTATTCAAAAAAAATATCTTCCATTAGTATATTTTTTTCATTTTTATCACTGAAATATGTATTTTTATATGGTAAATTTAAGATTCTGAACTGCTTGGAAAAAATCTTTTCCCCGCATAGATTCACTAATTTCCAACTTCCTTCTCTATCTAACCCTACTCAGTTTATTTCTCCTCTGCAATTGGGTCCATTGCAGTTACACTTGATTTTGTCTTCCTCGACATCAAAACAGTAATCGTATGTAAGCTCTTCACCTGGTTTAATTTCTCTCTTCGCGTAGATCACAATCTTGGAGTCTTTCTCATATTCTATGACTTAGCTTGCACAACTTGGCTAAGAATAATTAGAAAAATAAAAATACAATTAAGTTCTTGAATATTTTAAAAAAAATATCTAATCTTTTTAATTATGTGTGGAATCTTCTTACATTGCATGAATGATTAAGATATCTAGCTTCATTTCCTTTGAAAGTTGCATCAATAATCTTGTCAGTCCCCGCTTTGAACATATAGCAATCACCAAATCCTCTTTCCACATAATTTTTCTCTCTGTGATCAGCGAGCACTTGTCTGACAGTTTCGCCTAGATATTCAACAACAATATCATCTTGCTTGAAGAATGTTTTAGCGAAGAGCCCATATTTATGAATTTTAGAAGGCCCAGCATAGACGTTGAAGTGTCTGCGTTTGCTGTTGATATAGTTAGGATATTCCAATTTGATCTTCTTTTCAATTTCTTTTTCACGAAGAGTCTATTTAGTGTCTTATTTCGCATTATCTACATTCGCCTCTTGCATGATATCATCAGGACGCAAGAATGAATTACTTACTGTTGTAGGCTTTTAAGTTTGCTTCTAAAAATGGCCAAAAGCTTGAAAAAAAGAGAAAAGGATATTGAAAAAAAGTTAGAAATCTAAAAAATGTGTGCCCATTTTTAGAATTCTCTTACAGTTAGATTCTTTAATGAGATGCTTTAGGAATGGGATATTGAATGTATTATTGTTATTATTTGCTAAATTATTAATATCTTTTGATTCTAGAATACTTAAACTATTCTTCGGTTGAATGCTGCTACTATTCTAAGCTGCTGTTGACTATGCCACCCTTGGTTTAGTCAGGATATGTTAGTGCAATTTCTCTAAGATTCTTTGCTTATCGAATGGATTAATGCTTTCAACTTACTCAGCATAGAAAAACTCTTCAAACGAATTTATTTTACTGATTTGAATGTGCTAATAATTATTATGGTTTAAGACATTCGTAGAGTTATTATTTAAACTGCTCGAATTGTTGTTGTTCATGTTTCCATGGTTACCTTTAGAGTTGCTAGCTCTCAGCGTTGGGTTAGTAGCTTTGATTATCTAAGGGATATTAAACCCAATGTATTCCATGACAAACTTGTTGATATCTTAATATTTATTTCCATCTGGCTTGAATCGGGAGAAGATTTGGTTGATTTTTTCTTAGAGCAGTTATTGGATACCTTTAAGTGTTGTGAAGCAGTCTAATTAGTCTAAGTTAAATACTTCCACATCAGTCAGAACTCCAGGAGATGCAAATTCTACTAGTTATGAATGGGTTTGTTGCTATGGTTGCGATTAACCTGGTTATTAAAGTGTCGATTGCTGTTCTAACTCAATATTTCTGTTTCGGAGGAATTTCGAATGTTCACTCAAAAGACAAGATTTTAATTAATATTCATCTTTCTTTTTCTTTAGCCAATACACTGTTACCTAATCAAAACAAACAAATGTTAAAGGTTTAACATGCTCTTTGTTTAATAAAAATAACTTCTCATTCGTCGTGTGCTTCCTGTTTTACATATGATTGTGCTTTCTACGAAACAAATGGTCGAATGTATCGCATGAAGAAGTACTAAGAGAAGAACTCATCTTCGTTGGCATTGCTTGTGTCTAGCTTGACGAGGATAAATGATCCAAATCTATTGTAGCATTCACCACCTAGATCGATCTAACCTCCTTCTTGCTTGCTCAAACTCACAAAAAGCCTTCTGTCCGTCTTGAAATTGTCGACTAAATAGAGGTGCTACATCTAATTTAGAAATAAAAATCATAAATACTCAACAGAAAAACTAAATGAAAAGCAAGAGGATTCAATCTCTGCGGCATGTATTTATGTTTACTTTCATAATGATTTCAGTGTCGTTGCTGGTTGAGATAATGTCCCAGCATCTCTTGCAGAGTACAGTTTTCGAATCTGTAAAGAAGCCATTTGATTTTAACAAGCATGGGAAATGATATTTATCCTTGCAACTTGCGATCATGCATCCGATTGTAGCACCTGTCTTACTGCAGTGCTTGCAGACCTTCAGAATAAATCAAATAAAAGATATTTTTCATTGATTCCAAAAATTAGTCAATTTCACCCCTCTAAATTAGCTTTTTCTCATGTTTTTTGTTTTTTAACTTGTTGTTGTGCTTTTTTGTAAGCCTGTAGGAAGTTTTTGAGTGCTCCATCAGAGTGTTCTTTGACTTCATTTGTCCACAGAGCACAGTTCGCATGCACCCATTTGTCTACATCAAAATTAAGTAATCTCCCACACATTTTCCTAGTCCCTTTTAGTGTGCACAATTAGCAGCTTATGTCTCGCATTGGATCGTCAATAATGTTGTTGTCAACGAGAATCTGTTCTAAATTGTTTTTAAATTTGTTTGTAAGCTCAGCATAAACTGGTTTGTCAGTAACTAAAAGCACTTACTTTTGGCTGCATCTTTGAACCGTTGTATGATTTCCTACAGTGACACTGGAGATTATCCAACTTGTCCGAGAAGATTCTTCTAGAAATTTTAATCTGTTATTTTTGGTTAAACGGGTCAGAAAAATTAATCAAATTTGAAAGTTTCTTATTTCTTTTTGTTTAGTTGCATTATTACATGAACTTGTGACTAATTAAGTAAGTGTTGGCTTGTATTTGTCCTTTCGCTTCTCCACGAACTCCATCAGCATCTCTCTAATAACTGTTATCACTGAAAATACCACCCAAGAAAGAAGTTCATTAAAATTAAAATAAAAGTTAACAAAAATGCTAATGTTTGAAAATGTTACGCTATTCTTCTTATGCTTAAAGCAGCACAATACACAATGCAATATCTCTTCTTCTAGCAGCCGTCCCTGAGGTTGTGTTGGCTTGATTCTATTGGAATCCTACAATTTCGAATCTGCTCAGGTTAGCTTCATTTTTTTCAAGTAAAGAGATTTTCTTAAAAATATTCTAATTTTTCCTATTTCTAGCAATTTCTGCGAAAACATTCGAAGTGATTTCAAAGATCGAAGATGAAAATCTATGAGAAGGCACAACTACTAATGAAAAGCGATTTTATAAGTATAATTATGGTTATTCTGGTTGCTACTCAAGTATCGAAACTTAAGATTACAATGATAATTGCTCTTAATCATCTTCCAATTCCATAGCTGAGTTACTTAAACTAGCTAAAATCGATGTCTATGGCTAAAGCTACAGAGGCTGTGGCTAGCTTTATTATTAACTCAATATATTGAAGTTAATAAAATTATTACTGTTAGAAATCGAGTAGAAACTGTTTGAATGAACAATATTATTTGGAATAATATTGTAGCTATTTGTATTGCTATTATTAAAAGGGATGCTGTTGAGTCTGTTATGGCTAAGATGATTGATATTAGCATTGTTGACTTAGATGTTATTTGCACTATTGATAACCAAGCTGCTAGTGTTGAATCTTATTGATCTAGCATACAGTTTGTCTCGAACTGCTTGATGGATTTCTTCATATTATTTACTGCAAATAAGCTGAAGAGGATGCTTTTTAGCATCTTCATAGATGAGTACTTCGCATTGGAGAGTATGTGGATTGTATTAGTAGTCATATTGATACCTTGATTAGCATTCTAGCTTGAACAAACAAGAATCTACGCTTAATGCTAGATTAGTATTCTACAAGGAGTATTTTGAGGTATAAAGCTAGAAGATTTGTAAAGGAACGTAGGATTGCAATAGATTATCGTAGCAAACTGTCTAGTAAGCGCTTGCAAGGGTAGAAGAAACAAAATCTTCATTGAAAACCTCCTTGGCTAATGACCTTTCCAGTTTAATATTCTCAACAAGTTCTGTTGCAGCAGTTTTTTCATCGAACAGCGCCATGTTTCTTAAGTTCCATGGGGTTAAGATGATCTTTTCGTCTCTGAGCATTTGAGCTAGTTTTTCATAGGCACTCGTGTTGTTCTTGTAGATGGAGAACTTTAAATAAAAAAGGTATAAATTAGAATTAATAAAATGGATAAAATAAGTTATTTTGTTGTCTTCTTTTTTCTTCAAAAATAACCTAAAAAAGCTGAAGAAACACAATGTTTACTTGATCACTTTCGAAGTAATGAAGATACTCTGCTATAAAATCTCCTATCTCCTTCCTAGATAATTTTAGTTGAAGCATCTACTGCTCTAGAATAGGCTCAACTATTGGCAGCAATTCTTGAACTTTTCTGATATGAATGATCCTGCATTTCGTGCTGATCAAACTGTTCTCGTAGAGCTTTTGCATGTAACTCTAGCTGTTTTCCTTGCAGAGGATGCAAAAGAATAAACTTTGATGTTCTGGAAAGGTTTTCTCAAAACATTTTTTATGGTAATGCTAATTGCATAGTTTGCATTGATAGAGCGTTTCTTCAAGATAAGAATCGAGATATTTCAATCGGACAGACTTTTCCTCGAAGAAATCCACAAGAGGTTGATTTGAAACAGCTAGCGAGGAAGACTATGAGCTTGGTAACGGACTTGGTATTTTTTTGCAGTATTTCATGCATAATTTGCAATATCTGTAATAAGAATCTAGGAACCCACATTTGTAGCAGAGAGTGTAATTATCAGTGAAATCAAGATTTACAACAACAGATTTGCTGATATCTTCAAACATAGATTTTGTGTTGCATCTAGAACATCCAAAACAATCACTACACTACCAGTATAACTCACTTTTAGGCTCACTCCAGACACACATTCCCTTGAAAACACATTCGAAATGTGCCATTGTGTCGCATTTCTAGCAATACAAGTTCTTTGTAACGTTCGGTCCCTTATTGCATATTTTGCAGATCTTGCATTTCGGGCATTACCATTCTCTATTCTATGAAATTAAAGAAGATAATTTGTATTATTTCATAGTAAAAAATCATCAGAAAATAAAAGTATTTGATTTTTTTTTTCTAATTAAAATGTAATTTTAAGGTAAAATGCATTACCTCCATTGCCCTGTCCATCTTGATTTTGAAGTATTCTTGTCTTCCAGAAACCATGAGACAGTATGGATGATAGGATTCAAAGCAGCAAGTGCAAAATAGCAGTGATTTATATCCATCAAAAGCTCCACAAAGATAGCAGCAACTTTCTCGAAGAAGATGGATGTTTTGATTTGTAAACTTCACAGGAGGACACTCAAAACAACTGTATGGTTTACCTAATGATAAATGCCGAAATAATAAACAAAAAAGGCATAATAATTTGAAGGAAAATCAAACAATAAAATACAATCCTACCTTTATTTGGAAACCCCTCAATTTCGGCTTTAAGAGCAGAGTGAAAAGAAATGAGTCCTCCTTAAATCGTAGATTAAGGCTGCTGATCAGACTGTTCTTGTTGAGATTCATGATTTGACTCTTCCAATGTGTTGTTGTTATTCATAAGATCGTTGAGATACTAACTGGTATGTGCCAAAGTTGTGAGATGCGAACTATTCTTGATGATAGTCTGAATTCGCTTTGATTCATGGTCTCCTCGACTAGCAAACATCTCAAATGTCTTCGAGACATCATGGAACTTTACAATAATTTGACTTTGCTCATTTACGATGCTATTTAAGAATGCCAGGTAATTATAAATTACATCTGACTACTCAACAATATTGCTAACTTCACTGTAGGACAACTAAGCACTGCTAGTGAGATATTATTATTAAGCATCACTCAAGGCAGTAGCAGAGTTATCATTTTATTGTTATTATGCTTCAAAATTATTCTATTACTGCTAATTTAGTAGCATTTATTGCTAGTATTTGTCTTATTTGGTGTTAATAATTTCAATAGAACAAAGTTCCTTATTCTGCTGGGAAGTTCTAAATACAATATCTAAGAACTGATTCTCAATGCACTTGACAAACTCTAATTGCAATCCTTCGATGGATTTATTCTCAGTCATTGTTATCAGACCATATTCATCCACTTTCAATTAATTTGCAAAAAATTTAAAAGCAGTTAATCCAAGTAAATTCAGCTTGGTAGCTTCTCGGAATGCTTCCAGATGATGGGCATTGAAATTCAAAGCGTTCTTCACAAGAAGTGAGAAATCACGCAAGAGGCATTCATATGGATCACTATCGTACTCTCCTGAAATCGCCTTTTTCTGCATTGTGAAAAGATCAATCGGTTCTTTGATGAGCTTCGTGTAATTAAAGATTTAACTGAAATCGTTATTGGTAAAGAATTTCATGAAATCTAAGCTACAAATAGAAGAGAAAAAAAAATGAAATAACAAATAATAAAAATAATTAAATTTGTTTCTTTCAATTTATTTAACAAACATATTCATATCAGTCGTTTTTCTTACTGTGAAAGCACTTTAATGAACTGGCACATTAGAATCCTTCTAACCCTCTTCCTGCAGTTCCCACACCTGTAATGTTGTTTCATCGAACCTGCTTTGAACTCTTCGTAGCGCTTGTCATCCTTCAAGAGAGGATCACAATTCCGATGGATCCACATCAAGCAAGTGCACTAAACCATATCCTTATTGGATTCTTGAGACCAAAATTTCTTGCAGACTGGACAATACTCCTTTTTTTAGAGTTACTCACTGCAATCAGAACAATAGATCTGATCATCTTTAAATCTACAAAAAAACAAAGGATATTGTTCAATTAACCAAAAACAATTTGAAATAACTAGAGTTCTTTGAAGTTTGGTTGTAATGTGTTACGAATATCCATTTTAAAAATCAGAGAGCTTATTGCTGCAGATGCAGCATTAGACGCATGATTCACAATACCAACGCATGTTGTATTATTTATCAATAGAATTAATATCATAAGCAATGGAGAATCCACATTTTTTGTGAAAATGAGTTTTGCACTCACAGCATGTGATATTGTCTTCGAAAATCTTGCCATAGCATATGCTGCATGGTTCGCATTCTTCGCAAGCAAACTTAGAAAGATAAAGAAAGGAGTAATCACTTTGGGAGGCAGGAAATATGAAGTAATCATAGAGTTATTCAAAATTTAAATAAATTAAGAATGTTTACAATATTTCTGTGATGATTATGGGTGATACACTGTGTATGATAGTAAGCTCCACAGTAAAAACATCCTTTGAAGTCCAGATTGTAGAGGATGTATTTGCAGTTTTTGCATCTTTCTTTGTTTCGCAGTTTCAATGGCATATTTTAAAAGGTGTATTCTTACTTAGTGCGAATGGCATTTTGCAGAATTCTCTCAGTCTCACCATCTTGAAGAGGTGTTAGAGAACTTTTCTCATAGAACCACCTAAGCAAGAATCTGTTGATAAATGCTAAAGCCTGTTTTAAAGCAGACAAATCAATAAAAAACATATGAAAATAATTTTAAGGATTGGGAGTTAAATATCTTTGGGAAACAATTAAAAAGTACGAAATCCTTAGGATTGCTGGAATCCTGTAAATGTGTATCAAGAATATAATTAAATTTGAGTTCTGCAGGTGAAAGAGCAGGCAGATTAAGTGAAGTTATGATCGTCCTTTCTGTAGAAGACAGACTCATCCAAGAGAGTTTCGCAGTCTCCAGGTTTTTAACTAATAACTGAGTGACACCTTTTTGTCTGTTTTCTTAGATTCTCAGAATAATCGAATATGCATAGTCATCGTTTGAATTAAGCAGCTAGGCTTTTTTCTTGAATGGCTTGGAGTTTCTAATCTTAACAATACGATGTATCATAGTCTTTATGTTTTCGTTGGTAACTTAGCATTCTTTGTTTGAGTTCACAACTGTATTGTATGATTTAATTAAATCTACGAGAGTACTTAATACTTCTCTCATACGAGTATGAGAAAAAAATTACTTAATGAACTCTCGATTCATGTCTTCAAACCGAGTCAAATCGCTCATGCTCACAATGGCATAACGATTTGTTCCAATAAACCATATTAGAACTTCATTTTAGCGATACTATTAAGATAAGCTTCTAGCTAAATTTGGCTATGTTTGGAGACCAAATAAGTTCTCAGGTTAGATTTCTTCTTATTGTTGTGATGGTTCAGTTTGCATCTTTAATCCTTCATTAGGAAAATTTTTAGGAATATTTGAAACTAATTCTGATTCTTTCATGGTTGCTGGAGCATTCCCGAATTTGAAAATATCGGAGCTATCCATAATTGAGAGATCTTCTGATGTGAAAAGCTACTTAATGTTGTCTTTTAGAGGGCCATAACAAGACAGCAATGCAACTGGCCAGGCGACTTAATGCAAACCCTGAAGTGTGAAATCTGTGAATTTACTTTGAGCTTTCTCGCCAGGTCGAAGGTATTTCTGAAATTAACTTGAATCCATCTGGAGCCATGCAAGATTCTAGAGAACTAAAATATCTTATTTGGTGCAGTCTAGAATTTGTGTGTTTGTTTTTTGTTCTCTGAAATTTCGGACAGTTAGCATTCTTCGCTTTTTCTTGTTTCCCGCGTTCTAGACAAAACCGTTCTGGATGTTTAAAAGGTTTTGGGATTCGGAATACTTCTTCACGAAGAGATCTGTGAGATAAGCTCCCTCGATTTTGTTCATGTCACGTAGAAAGAATTATCCATGAAGACTGCTAGAAACTTCAGCATCTAAAAAAGGATCTCGCTCTAAATCTGTTAATTTAGAGAATAATTCTTCAAAGATATCGTCATTGTAAATCGAGCCAACTGGAATTGGTTAACCAGAAGTTGTAGTATTCTATTAGTATTATTACTATTACACCTAATTATAATTAGTAGTTGCATTATCTTATTGCAAAATGCTTCCACCTGAAGGATTCATTGTTTTAGAAGCTTCATTTGTCTTCAATTTTTTTATTACTTCTGGTTCTGTTTAAAAAATACTCAAATTAGCTCTAAAATCATCTTTTTAATAGTTGTCCTTTTCCAAACTTTTTCTCCTATTTACCATCATCAATGATAACAGATGTCTTTTTCCCTGGCCTTTTCTTCTCACTAGGGTGCTTAGGCTATCAAACAAAATATTATAATTGCTAATTTAACTAAAAATATCTAAATTTTCAACAAAAAAATCTTTACTTCAGTTCCAACTCCTGTCCCTCCTTAAGCATTAGTGTTCGAGTTATTTGGAGTAGTTTATTATTATTATCCATGTGCCCCTGTTCCGCTGTTAGTATTACGCCTTGTGACCCTTTTATTATTTTCAATAAGTTCAGCATACTGCTTCAACGAGATGCCGATTTAATCTCTTGAGCTCATTTCAGTTGGTTCAGCGCAAAATGCCTAGTAAAATGTTTAATATGATGGAGAATTTACTTTTTTTTAAAAATAAAATTGCCAAAACTTTATTATTAATTTTTTTTGTTCTTTTTTGTTGCTTTTGTGTAGTAAGACTTTAATTACATTTCAATTTTTACAAATTTCTATTAAGTAAAAGTGATTTTTAATAATCATTTTCACTTGTTTTTTTTTAGTTTTACAAAAATATTAATTGAAAAAAACTAGTTTAGATTATTTTTATATCAATTAAGTATTAAATTATAAAATGAAAGCCACAAATATTTTGAGAATGAAAAATTTCAAGAAATATTTAAAGATAAAAATGTTAATTATTTGAAATAAAATTTAAATTAAGAATTAAATTTTTTATTTATGATTGATATTGAGTTTAAATTTGAATTAAGTTTATTTTTTATTGTTTTTTCATAACAAATATAAATTTTTTTTATAAATAACATAAATTTTTGTACAATACTATTCTTATCTTTCTCTTCAATCTTAAATAGATCTTCTTTCGTTATCTTTCTGCTCTCAGCCTCAATTTCATTGAATAATATTCGTTGTATTCCTCTACAATGCGTATGCAAGTCTTATCCTCTAGCAGAGTATCCAGAGGTATCTAAGTCTCTTCATATCGGAGCGAATTCAATAAAAAAGATGATTTTGGAAGTGGTTGTTCATTAAAAAATATTCCGGGGGTCAGCCATATACACATTTTGAGATTGCCAGAATTAAAAACTGTATTTCCGCTGCCATCTTTTTTACATTTATTTGAGTGTTTCATATTGGTTTCTTGATTTCCCTTGTTCTAAAGATTATTTTTTATTTATTCTTTAATTAATTCCTTGCTAATATGGATATGAGATTAGATTCCCTCCCATTTAAGTAATTCAAAATTGTAAAGTTATTAAATCAAGAAAGAAGGTCTTTTTACTTGTAGTTATTAATGTAGTTACCGCCCTCTCCCACCCCAGTCATTTTAAGATAAAAGAAAAAAATAATTACAATTATTAATCTCCTTCCTTTTGATAATAAATGTATTTAAAAAAAAAACAATTTCCTTTACTTTATTAAGGATTTCTTCATAATGATAAAAATGAATAACCTCAATAATGTTGAACAGCTATCCATGCCACAAAATCCTTATCTTTATCAACATAATTTCTTAAACAGACAAAAAAATCTTAATAATAAATATCTGAATTGCTTGTGAAATAACGCTATTTCAATTTTTCAGACTCTAATATTGTAAACTTAGAACTTTACGCAAAAATCTTTGCTAGCAGAGTAAATTAAGGTGTGTTATTTACCAAACAGAGTTTTCAATTATTAAAATATAATACTATGTTCTTTATGAAAACTACAGATTTAGCTTTGATGGAAATAAAGCAAATTATTCCAAGCTCATCAATAATTTATGCATTTACTCAATATTTTAAAAGATGGTTTCTTATTTCTTAAATTGTTAAAATGTATTGCTTATTTATTTTCCATTATTGTATCCCTCAAAGCAAACTAGTTATCCTAACCAAATTCTACTAAATAATAAATAAAGAAGATCACAAAAGGTTGTATCTTTCTCATGTGACTGTTTGTGCTCACTCAATTCAAGTTACAGCAAGTAAAAAAAGTTATTTATTTTATCATCCAAAAAGGAATTCATAAATACAATAGATGCCGTTTGTTATTTTCCAAATTAATATTTGGATATGTTTTACAACTTCACCCACCTATGCTTATTTTAGCCTAATAACCCAAAGGAGATAGCTTAAACTACTAAATAGTGTTTTGCTCTCATAATTTATGATTCATGCTGATTAGTTATTAAACAGAACACCAATACTATTTTTACTACAATTAGAAATTTCTTAGTAGGTTTTAATAATATTTTTAATAGAAAGCATATCACTACTTCTAAAGCATAAGTTCTTTCATCTCATATGGTAGAAAGCTACATATTAGAATATTTTCATTTGGAGGAATATCTACTTTGTTATTTCAAGCATATTCTCACTTAAATTACCTTTATTTCTTCCGTTAACTCTCAACTCTAAGTTTTTTGAAAGTGCTTACAATTTTCTACTATTCTTTCACAAATCTTTATTTTTCCTTTCGACTAGCTACTAGCTGAAAGCTAAAAAACCGACTTGTGGTTTGATTTCCCAAGTAATTCGTAAAAGAGAGATGTCCATTCCATAATTAAACAATAATTAAAAACCAGTACTCCTGAGGTAAATAATTGATTAATTAACATATTTTTGTCTTTTTACTTGTCAAATTTCTGTTGTTTTATTGGAAACTCAAACAAACCTAATTAATAAAAATTATTAGAATCATAATTGCATTTCTTTTTTCTTAGAATCTAGCGGTTATTTAACCTCTGTATTACCGCCTTATTTATCAAAGCTTATTACATTTTAAGCTGACATGGTAAATGAGAAATATTTTAATTTTAGAAGAATAATTGTTGCTCTGATTAGAAATTAACCATTATTGACTGCATGAAAGTTATTGGTTTTTATATTTCTAACAGCACACATGTTCTATTATGCAACATACTCATAATGCATGCTATTAGTTGAGTTTGCAAGATATTAAGAGTAACATTGTCTTGTTTCACTTGAATATAATCTTATCCAGCTGTGTGACTTTCTATCAGTTGTAATTGATGGTAGTTAAGGTGTGTAAGTTAATTCATAGCCAGCCCAAACTCTTTTCAATTCTGAATGATTGATTTAATCAAAATAATAAGAAAGTTGTTACTTTTAACCTCAAGAATCTTGTAAAAACTAGATTCGAAAATAAAAAAACTAATAAATGTAAAACATTACAGATTATTTGTGAAGAGAGGCAAAAAGGGAGGACGAATTGATTTATTGATTACAACTATCTAAACACAATATGTAGTTTTCTAACAGTTGTAAGCTAAGAAAGCTGTTCAAATTAAAAGAAAGGATTACTTGCACATTTTTTTTACTTGAATTGAAGAAAACAATGAGGAATAAGTTTTATTTATAATTTTGAAAACATAAAACTTGAAGATAATGATATCATTATTATAAAATTAGTATGTAGAAAAAATGCGTTTTATGACATTATTATTGCAGATTATGAATTGAATCTACATGTTATTTGAAGATTCTTATTTCAATCTTTCCTGTATGCTATGATCTCTCCCATAAGCAGTGGATTCCCAAAGCAGCGAAGAAAGAAGAAAATAGCAATGAGATGTGCTCCTTTGTTGGAGATTTTACTCTTTGCAAGCCAATGAAAAGAATAAACTTGGAGATAGTAGCGGAACTACACACCAAAATGATCATCCGAGATAAGTTAGTATAAAAAATTATTATTAATTGTTCGTTTGCCACAAAAAGCTTTAAAAGTACCCTGAATCAAAGAAATTTCCCTATTGTTCCCATCCAAGCACTCTATGATCAATGCATCTGCCTTTTTCTTCATGTAAGTGACGAAGCTACGTACAATGTTCTTAACGGTGTTGTTTGCTTCCTTATATAAATTGAATGACTGCAGGAGATAGTTGTCATTATCTTAAGAGAAATTTTTCCAGTTTGCCAAAAAAAACGGCACGAGTTTCTACTAAATATACTCTATCATTACCCTGGGGTGAATGGTTTTATCCAGAGAGCAAATGATTTAAGTGATCGCTTCTTCTTGACTGAGTTCATCAATGACAGATTGAGTTTTTTTTAATTGGTTTTTAGATTATTTTGCAGTATTCTCACTTGAAGAAAATGGATCGGAGAGCTGTTCTTGAATAGAATCACTTTAATCAACATGGAATTCTTCTTAACAACGAAGTTCTTGCATTTCTTCTAGAAGGTGAAAAGCCAAACAGTGTGCTGGTTTGTTTATTTATTCCGATTATTTTTAATTCTTGTTTATTTATTTATGAATTGTATACAAGTTTTTATTTAAACTAATTCCTTTCTTCCCAAGCTTTTAAAATAAAAATGCGTTTGGAATGCAGATAGTTTAGCTGTATTCTATCAATCTAACACAATTTTCATTGATTTATTCTCACAATCGAATGACAAGAATAGAGTGAGATAAACAGATATTTTCTAACAGCAATGCAAGTTATGTTTTTGTGATTAATACCATCTAATTTGACTGTTACTTGGCAACCAATAATCAATTCTTTGATACTTTAAATATTTATGGATTTTATCAAGCGTTTGGTGATTTTACATAATTGAATTTACTTTCTGAGAATAAAATTAATTATGAACTCTTCTCGAATTACAGTCAATATCTATAAATATTGCTTCAAAAAACAAGAACAGTGTTAATATTTACATTGCAGTTAGTTTACTAGAAGAATTTCAATAAGTACCTAATAGATTTTCAAAGTGTTCTCTATTTATTTTATTCTTCTAGTTATTATTTTCTAATAGTTGAACAAGAAAAACTAAATAAATTTCATAGATTACGTATTTAAAAGCAAAAAAATGCCTGTTCAATCCACTTCACTTACGGATCAGAGCTTTTTAAATTTGTGTTAATTTTTGAGAATTCAAAGCTTTAGGCTGGTTGCAATTTATCATCAATGATGAAACAAAATTATTCTTTTTTTTTGCTTGTAACTTGATTTGTGTTCTCCGCAGCAAATCTTTTTTTGCTCTTCCATAATTTCAGGCAGTTATTTGATATTTGCTCGACAGAGGAGCTGCTCGATTTTTCAAGGGAGTTATTTTTGAGGATAAATCTAAAACACCAAAAATGATCTTAATAAATGTTGGTTGATCTAAATAACTCAAGAATACCTTGTGTTTTAAGATGAAGGACGAGACAATTCAAATTCTGAGAAAATTTAATGAACGAAAGATTGTTTAAATTTTTTAACCTCTTGCATTTATTTTGATCATCAAATAAATTAATTCCTTTTACTAACAATAATAAAAATCTAATATGAAAAAAAATTTGCTTATCTTTTTAAATAATTATAATTTTAATAAAGTATCAACTTAGTACCCAATTGAAATATGTTTAATTCAGCTTGGAGATGCTTTTGAGATTGAATAAGCTTGAATAAGATAAGCTAAATCTAAATTTGCTGATTGCTTTTTAAGTTATTTTTGAAAAAATAACATTTACATAATTCAAATTGCATGCTTTTCACATTTTTTTTATTCTAACAGCATAAAATCATTTTTTATGTAATAAATGGATTTTGTATTGATAATAAAAAATATTTTGATTTTTAAATAATAATCTGAAGTTGCTTCCAATATTATTTTAATTTAAATAGTTATAATTCTAGGAAAAATATCTTTAGAAAATGCCAATCTTATTAATTTATTTTTTTATTTTTTTAATTTTTTAAGTTAATAAATGAGCTACTTCTTTAAACTAATCTTGGGGTTGGGGTTGGGGTTGGGGTTGGGGTTGGGGTTGGGGTT
>Ga0302271_10001871_pt1 | contig 19651 bp, 13 predicted proteins | sample III_Bog_N1_1_FD_198767 | JGI IMG/M metagenome (GOLD analysis project Ga0302271, IMG submission 198767) | Peat permafrost microbial communities from Stordalen Mire near Abisko, Sweden - III_Bog_N1_1 | ecosystem: Environmental > Terrestrial > Soil > Wetlands > Peat | place: Sweden: Abisko... | reverse complement strand
CTTTTTTGGTCCTACTTTTTCTTGATAGCCTCCCATAAATCCCCCCAGAATTTGATGTTCTACATATTTTGGTAAATCAAGCCTTTTTGAATGTTTAGTTTTAGATTTCAGCCATAATTTATGTTGCTTATCCTTATTGAGATGAGCAGCGCCTTTTGTAAGTTTATTTACTTTTTTAATTGAATTACTAAATAAATCAAATACCAAACTTTATTAAGATTTTGTTGCTTCATTCTTTAATAGTATCTTATCTGTCAAAGGAATTGGAAGAGAATTCGAAGCTAGGTTTATCTTTTAGCATGCTTTCTTTGAAAAAACTGAGATTACCAGGTCGTAAGTTATCATCATCAGTTTCTTCAATTAATTTGATTCTCTTGAATATTATTGGAAGCACTCCAAATAGAAATGCATACAGAAGGAAGTAATGGAAAGCATTGAAGAAGAATTCATTCAGTCCAATCTATTTCACAAAAGAAGAGTTTACTATGTTATACTAAAAGATCGTTATGAATAAGGATGGTACCATGCAAACTATTAGCAGTAAAGATCGATAAACTCGCTTCTTTATTGGTCCTAAGAACCAGTTGTAATTCTTGACTGTGTGACGGTATGTGTAAGCTACCCCGAAGACAGCTCCAATAAGACCAAATAGACAAGTAGATTACAGAAATGTGTACCATGGTCCTAGCACTTATTCATAAGAAAGATCTTAATTGAGGCTATCATTAGAAGAGGCACATTGGATGTAGTTTTTGACCCAAGATGTCGAAGGATAGAGTTCCATGGAGGAATATAGCATAGTGATAAAAAAGAATGATAAAACAACATAGAGCAGCCAATAGAACACATATTTCTTCGCAGATTTTTCTTGAATAGAAGACTTTAAAATGATATTGTCAACGTGGCTGTCCATGAACTTGAGTGTAAAGTAGTAAATCAAGAAGTAAAGAACAGCTAAGACGATATTAACCAGGAAATCTAGACCCATTATGTATTTGAATAAGAGCAGCACAACGACTAGCACACTTAATATTGCTTCCATCCATCGATTCTTTTTCTAATAAATTGTAGGTACCTCAGCATCTCGGTTAAGTACTCTTCTACGGAAGCAATACACAGAGTAGTAGATCATGAAGAGTAAGAGAAAAGCGCTTCTTGAAGGATGGCTGAATGTGTTCTAACAGATAGGACTTGCAATTGTGTCGCTTTTCCAAAATGGTCTAGGTCCAGAGTACATGAGGTCAGTGAAAGCAATAATGTAGTAAGCGTAGATGGTGACATATCCGATTTTAATAGCAAGAAGAGAATCAAATGCTACAAAGAATACACCAATGTATGCAGTCAAAATAAGGAAATTATATTTAAAAATATCTAAATAGCCTAGGATATCCCAGCCAAAATTTCCTTTGAAAGTCCAGTATTGAGTAGTCCCTGTCTGTAGCATAAAAACAAATACATTAATCACCAATTTATTTATCTAATTCTATCTATTTTTGTACATCTTGGACATCTGTGACTTGCTCGATGACTCCTAGTAAGTTCTACACAGAATGGAGCAAAGAAGCTTCCTTGTCAACTAGCATTTCGTAGAAAATTCTCTCAAGGATGATCAGTAGAATCACGATCGAAATGCCTGTTACTATATTAAAAAGCTTCTTTTTGTACATATTCATCTGACCATCATTCTAAGTAAATGAACTTTTGTCTTAATTTGGCTGATTTAAAAGTTTTCGCTCACCAGTTTCCATTTGATTTGCTTCTCTCTATGTTTTATAGTTTTTCTAATATTTTCTTTAAAAAATCAAAATTAATCACCCAAATTTATTCCAAGCATTCAAAGAGAAACACATCGAACATACGTAATAACTTGCTATTTAGCTAATTTCATCGAGTCAAAATAGCTAAAAGAATAAAATTAGCGGACTCAATAAAACATTAAGCTTTGCGAGAATCAAAGCAGAATTAATTTAACAATCTATAATTACTTCAAGAATTTTGGTAGAAATGAGCGAAATTAAACAAGATTCTACTACAACTCCTACAGAAATGGTTCAGGCTCCTGAAAAGGATAAGGAAATAGAACAAAAAGTTCAGAACCAAGATGATAAAACTGACCCATCAGCTGAAAAAAAAGAGACTTCTTAACCTTTGAAGAAAAAAAAAGTCATGAAGGCTGTGAGATTTAACTTGGAGGCGAAACGATCAGAGAACGCTGAAAAAATAACAAAACTAGCTGAGGAGATTAAACCTGTAGGCGAAAACAAAGGATTGTTTCCAGAGAAACCAACTGGAGAAATCTCATAGGATATGCCATCATTAGAGTCAATCTACACTGATAAAGAGCTGAGTGAAATGGAATTAATAAAATAATGGTTATTCGCAAACCTTTAGCGAGATGTAAGCGCTGCTAAATCAAAAGGAGCCAGTCCACTCGAGCTCAAAGTTAAAAATTTCATGCTTGTTAGAAAAGAAGACAATGAGTTATGGAATCGTGTAGAATTCGATACATCGTTTGATTTTACTTAAATCGAGTAAATTCTTCTTTCTCCTGAGGAACCTCATCCAATCCAGCAGACACTTAAGTATGTGACAGTTGTGCTGTTTGGGAAAAACAAAAATGTCCCTCTTGTGTTTCCTTATTGCTACCAGAAGTAAAATCTCGAAGATTTCGAGGCAGAGATAGAAGATAGTAAAAATAGAAAGGAAAAGAAAAAACTCAAAAAGAAACTAAAGAAAAAAATGGGAACATATACTCCAAACGAATTAGATAATTGGGTCTTTGTTAATTCCCTTCTTAAGGAAGCTTCTCATTAAATTAATGCCTTTCATAATATATGATTGTTCGAATGAAATTAGTTGCAACATTAAATATTCTCTTGAATTTGTAATTGTTTTTAGATACCTTTAAAATCGCTTCCTCATAATTTTGAAGAAATGAGATACCTTATCAGGGCTGATGTTAACAAAGAAGTATTCTTTGTACTGATATTTATATAATAAAGAGCGGAAAAAAACAGAGCATATATTTGATTAATTTGTGAAAAATAAAAATTTAAGGCATCGATAAAAGTTAGAAAATCAAGAAGCGAGAAATATAAAAGAAATAACCATGAGCAATCTGCCAGCTTTGAATAAGATCTTAAAGGAAGAAGGAGTGGTATGTCATGCTTTCTCTACTGATGGAACCATATGTGCAGTCTCTTTAAAAAAATCACATTCCATTGAGATTTATAGCTTAGATAAAACAACTTTCAGAAATGTGAATAGTTGGAAATATGAATGTTAGCTAAATGAACATCAACAGACCATAGCTTGCCTTGCGTTCTCTTCTTAGAATAAACTGTTGAGTGTCTCTCACGATAAATCAATTTTAGTTTGGCAGCAAAAACAACCAGGTGTATGGAGCAAGGAGTAAGTCTAATGCGAGAATAAACTTGGGTTTTTGAAGTGTGTATGGAGCCCAAATGGTAAAAAATTCGCAGCAGCAGGTGGAGATAGGAAAGTATTTATCGGTTACTACGATACTAAGAACAAATGGTGGAGTACATTATCTTTGAAGACACTTTCTTCTTCGATTACTGCACTTGCATTCCACCCATCTTCGAAAGCACTTTTCGTTGGCTCTACTGATTTCTCAGCATAGATTGTAGCAGTCAATTTAAATTCCAACTTTGAAGATCACCTCAATGATCTGAGAGAAGAAAAGTGCTCTTAGGCGAAGCTCAAGGATGAAGAAGAATTGTATAAAGATCTTCGATTCCAAGAAGATGATAGCTTCAAGGGAAAATTCACAGAATTCGATGCTTACAATATTTCTATCATTGAAATATCTAAGAATCTCACAAATGGATGGGTAGAATCGGCTTCTTTCTCTCCCGATGGGTTAAGTGCATGCTTCTCAGTGCATAACTCAACTCTTTTCAATATATCCTTAGATCCAAATGGCCATGCAACTCTCAATGAGAAGGTTTGCTATCTCAAAGGATTACCAGTTACTAGTATGACATACACAGATAATCAAACCATTGTATGTGGAACCTATGATGGGTAGATTGTTGCGTTTAAGGTGAGCAAAGATAAAATTGTCTTAGACAAAAATATTGACTCTAGCTCAGCACAATCATCATATTCTGTGTTGAAGAGCAAGGTTGGTGTGGCAGCTTAAAACTGGGAGAAAAAAGGAGCTTCCTAAGCTTCTTCTCTTCATGGACACTCAAATCCTGTGATATGTCTCTAGAATTACCCTTCAGAAGGAGCCTCAATAATATCTTCAAACGACATTAATGGATAGATTTTCTTTTGGGATATTTGATGAAAATGTGTGTGTATTCTTTAGTAAAATATATTAATCAAGTGGAGAAATTTAGATAACTTTAAATAATTGGTTATCATATTGTGTCAGAAAGAGCTATTTAGATGAAAAGATTAGAAAAATAATTCAATATAATAGCATGCTATTTCTATCTAAACTTTCAAAACTAGCCTGTATTAACAATTCAACTGATGATTTTTTTGGTATTAATGATAGTTTACAAATCGCACTTACAAAAAGGTAGATCATACCCAAGCTAAACATAGGAAATAAAGAAGAAATGGAAATATCCTTGTGATATATTTATTTTTGAGTAATAAGTAGGGATAAACACATTCAAAAATAAGACAATAAAACTGAAATAAATAAATCTAAGTCTCAAGAGAAAAAAGAAATTATTCCAAACAAAAAAAGAGACTATCTTTTAAAATTCGAGAAAAACACATAACTCTTATTATTTTTCAAATAAACTTCAGTCGGAAGAGAAAATGGATAATTACAGAATCATGAACGGATTGGTAGACAATGCCACCAGTGAGACTTTGAATGCACCTGATAATAACGCGATGCGAGAAGTATCAGAACTTGTCCGTGCTAGAGCTGATATGTAAAAACAAGAGGGATTTTGATTCGTTAGAGAGAAGTTGCAAATAGACCAAATTGAATGAATTGTTTTTGTTTTAAATATTTTCTAGGCCAAAGGAAGTTATCAAGCTGATCAACAGCAAGCTTATGAAGAGAGACAAGAAAGTTACTATGCTCTCACTTGAGTTGTTAGAATACCTGACTTACACATGCGAAATCACTCTCTTCAATTAAATCGCAACTAAAGACTTTTTGATCAAGATGGGAAACGTATTGAGGTACAATGATCTTGGAGAATAGGTAAAAAATAACATGCGCATTTAAACAGATACAATAAATATCAACTTTGTTTAGGTTTCTCTCTTTTTCTTTTATTATACACATCTATTCTTATCAATACAATTGCTTAATTTTATCAATTTAACTATTCTTTCTATGATCCTAATAGGTAATCCTAAGAGCTTGCTGTCTAATCAAATGTTGGAGAGATCTTTTTAACAAAGATTTGCATTAGTTCTTCTTCTAGTTTTATGATAATCTTATCAAAAAAGGAATTGATATCCCTTCTAACTATGTCTCACCATATGCAGGGTTAAGATCAAATCTACCAGCAACCTCTTCTTCTTTTGGTTCAAATAACTTCAAGCCTTCTTCTTAATCATTTGGATAAACTTCATCCAACAAGGTATTATTTCTTGTAATCGTTTTATAAATGTTTATTTTTATCATCAAATTAGGTAAATTCATCTGCTGCAAGTGGTCCAAATGCAAAACTAAAGACAGACTTAGAACTTATTAAGAAAAACATCACCGCTGTCAATGTAAAGATTACATTATCATTGATAAGCAATATCTGTTTATTTAATTATGTTATGCAAACTATTTAGGAAATGATTGACACCCAAGATCCAAGAGGAAACGTAGATCAAAATTATGAGCTCTCAAATCTAGTACAGACCATCAAGAATTCAGAGACTATGACAGTCAACTTAATCGAAAAGCTGGCTTTAGAAAATGAAGAAGATCTACTCAGTCTATGCCTTTAAATTAATGACGACATGCAGGATGTAAAACAAATTTTTCAAATATTCTTGAAGTTTTTCATCAATAATTGATTGTTTTAGACCTTTGAGAGACACTAATCATTACGAAGACATCAAAAACCTAAGCCTTTCAGAGGTAAGAAAGTTGAAGAAGAAGTGCTGAAATAAATAGAACAGCTTGAAATAACTAGCAAAATCAATAACTAGAGTTAGGCAAGTATTTTCGCAGAAACTGCACAAAATCTTAGTCAAGGACTTCAACAAGCGCAATAGCAAGTTCAAAAATTACCTCCTCCAATGCAACCTCCTGTTTAACCTCCTTTGCCTTAAAAACCTGTTGCGAATCTCATCGATCTCTTAGATGACGATGAACCTGTAACCGTTCCATAAAAACCTTCTGCACCAACTTCTTTCCCTGCTTACCCTCCTAATGCACCTGCAACATTCTAATAGCCTCCACAACAATTCTAGTAGCCCCCTTAGTAATTCCAGCAACCTCCTCTGTAATTCTAGCAACCTCCTTAGTAATTCTAGCAGCCTCCTTAACAATTTTAATAACCTCCTCAGAACGGTGGATTGGTAAACTATTCAGTTATTATTTTATTATTTTGATTATGAATTTGTTTTTTTCAGACTCAACTCTATCAACAATAGTAATAGCAATAAGCTGGATATCCTCCTCAATAGCAGTAGTAATAGCAGCCATAATAGAATAAATACGCTGCTTTGAACTCGCTTGGCTAGCCTTAAATAGGAGGATATAATCCTGTCTAATACAATCCAAATACAATGGGATAACAAGGATATGGAAATTCTCAACAATTTGGATACAATAATCCTTAATAGCCCATTTACTAGCCTCAGTAACAGCCAACTGGATATGGAGTACCTCCAATTAATAATGGGTATGGTGCAACTACCTCCTTCACTTCACCTCCTGTTGTTGGCGGATATGGTGGTGGACTACCAAATCAAAATAAAACTGGATATGGAGCACCTCCCGTGAAGAAAAGCGATGCTTTTGATGATCTTGACGATATGTTTGGCATTGGAGGAAGTAAGTGCATTTATTCTCATTTGACAAAATGTTATTAATTATTTTTATTTTTAAATAGACTCAGCTCCCAGCAATAATAAGCCTGCCTAATAACCTCAAGCTGCAAAATAAGTCGATTTCGATCTCTTCTGAGATAAATATTTGTTATTCGAATTGTGCATTTGCAATAATTTGTATAGTTCCTACATATGAGACAATTATTCACACTCTTAACATTCATATTTAACTTCTTTTTTATCAAATTTCTAATATTTTTGCATTTCAAATCAATATTCCATCTAACTCTGCCATTTTGATTTTGCACATTACAGAGCATTTTCTAACTGATTGAAAATAATTTCTTTTATTAACAAAAAAAAAACAAAAAAGGACATTTCAATGATGTATTATTAAGATAGCATAACTAATTTGATTTTTGATTACGTTATTAGCAGGACTAAAAAGGTATTAATCTAAAAGATTCTAAAGAAAAAAAGAATATCTCTGAAATCCCTCCACATGTGCGCAAATAAGCAGGAAGTAATTAATCTGAGAGTGCCTGTGGTAACTGATAAATTACAATCCTATCGTCACCACTGACGAGGGATGACACTGAGAAGGAAATGAATAATTTATTTAAATCTCAGCAAGAAGTCAAATAAAAGTCCAAATCCATATGTGCTGCTTCCCACATCAGTAATCAACTTTAAATATGCTTAAAAAAGGTGCTCATTGCAGGCTCGAGTTATATGTTCTAATAAATTCGGAAGAAGTGAAGAACACTAAATATAAATTGATTAACCATAAAAAGATTCAAAAAGAAACAAAATAAAATGTGGCTTTATTTCCTTGGCGCTCTTTGGTTATCATATGCGATATTCATAGTTAGACATCTCAACTGGCTCATCTTTAAAGATTTGAAATACCTCTCCATTCCTCTACCAGAATTCTAAGAAGAATATAAGCCATTTGAAAGGACAGAAAGGAAGAAATGGAATCTGCTTGAGATATATTTTGGAGCTATTTTCTTAGCCCCATTTCGTCTGATTTCTCTTGTGTTTATTATTGCTACTCTTGCTGTTTCGAGCAAGCTGTTAGGAATCAAAAATATCAAATAAGCTTAAGCAGAACTACCTTCATGGAAAAGATTCGTTATGAAGACAAATTTGAATTTCGTTGGATGGGGTATTTCATTCGCAGTAGGCTTCATGCACGTCAAAGTTGTGAAAAAGAGGATTTAAGACTACGAACCTTCATATCCGACAGAGAAATATGCTCAAGAAAAGAAAGGATAAGTAGCTCCTATTCTATCTTGCAATCATGTTTCCTGGGTGGATATTATGGCGATGTCAAGTGTAAAAGAAGCACCAAGCTTTTTATCGAAGAAAGAAATCGCAAGTTATCCTTTGTTTGGACCTTCTGCGATAGGTATTCAGTGTATTTTCGTGGAGAGAGAAAGTGTCGAGCAGAGGAACCAAGTCAGAGATGCAATTCTTCAAAGAGGATAAGATATTAAAGAAGGTAAGAATCTCCCTCCCATATTGATATTCCCAGAAGGCACAACTACAAATGGCCATTACATCCTATCGTTTAAGAAAGGTGCATTCGAATCATTCTTGCCGATTAAGTTGTATGCAGTTCATTATAAGTACTCTAGTTTCAATCCAACGTTAGATAGCTTATCCATAGCCGATCACGCTCTTCTTCTTGCTTCTTAGATTTACAACGAAATGGAAATCTTTGAATTCGATACTTATTTTCCTGACCACCTGAACCTTTCCAAAGAAGAAGATTGGGAAATATATGCTTAGCATATTCGAGATATCTATTTGAAGGCCCTTCCAGTGGAACCTAGTAATTCAGGGTACAGATACATGAAGGAGTATTATGATAAGATAAAGCAATTCAAGAAGCAGCTTAAGGGAAGTGTGAAGGATGCAAAAAATAACAATTTATGATAAATATTACCCAAAAAACAATAAAAACAATGAAAATAACTGTATTTGTTATTGTGGTGGATGCATTTGGCGATATGATTGGATTTAATTTAAAAATATGATTTTCAAAATAGAATTGTAATTATTGTCTGTGCTTGATTGAGTTGTGAGAAAAGCACAGGAAACTGCAGGTTTCATTAAGTTTATTGAAATTAAACAATTCTCAAGTTAGCCAGAAAGCGCATTTTATGGTTTCAAAAGAATAAACAAAATAGGAACATACATTTATGCAGGGATTGTTGATCTTGAAGAAACTCATTTTGGAGTAAAAAGACTTAAATCGAAGTTCTGTGCATCTAGAAGTTAAATAAGAGTATATTAATAATAAAATTCGATAATTTAAATAATTAATCTGAAGAAAAAAAAGGAGAGTTAAATAACTAAAGAGCTATGTTTGGAATCAATGATGATGATGACTTTGGAGGTAAGAAATAGGAGAAGTCTAACTCTCAGACGACTTAGCAATATGGCAGAAATCAGTAATATGGAAGATAGGGTGCGACAAACAATGCTTCTACCAATAAAGGAGGAGTTTTAAAGTTTGAAGATAGTGATAGTGATGATGATAATGATGGAAATTAGTTGATATTAGGATAGAATTCGATAGGAAAAACATAGGTCAAATCAAATAGTTCAACTTATCAGGCTTAAGATCGCCCTACTACTGGCAATTCAAAGAGTGGAATGGAAATGCAAAGAGAGAATTTGCTAAAATCTGGATTCAGAGGAGCTGAAACAACAAAGATGACTTTCAACAATAAACCTGGGAGTGGATATTCCTATGGATAAAACACTGACATTGATTTCAACAAGCTCAAGACAATTGTGAATGAGAATAGTTCTGGCATGTACGAGCCAGGTGCTTTGGGTTAGAAAGGCACAGGACTTGCTCCTCTCTCGAAGACCAACAATGTGGTTAAGTTCAATGAAAACGATGAGAAATAAAATTAAAAACTAATTAATTTGGAAGACTCTGATGATGAAGATGATATTATTTCTACTGTGAAATAAAATAAATAACAAACTGAGTTAGTTTCAGATTAGAAACCACCTGCAGCATAGTTGCCAGCACCAATAGACAATTCGAAAGCTCCCAATGCAAAATAATAAGCAGATGCTCTATTGAAAAATCTCTATGGTGATTCAAGTGACGAATCAGAAGAAGATGATAAACAAGCACATGAAAAAATGCTTGAGTAGGAGAAAAAAGGAGCTTTACTTCCAGTCGATGACGATGATGAAGATCAAAAAGGAGCAGTCCAAACTCAAGCACTTGCTCCTGAAGTTGTGTAGCAGATAGATAATAAAGATAAAGCTCCTGATTCTTCACTGACTCCTGCAGCAGGCAATCCTTTAGTGTATCATGTTGCTGAGAATATTGAGATTTTCGATATGAAGTAATTCTTAACTAAACCGATACCGAAAGGAATGGTAATTTAGATGACGATTCGCAGAGATAAAAGTGGATTTGCAAGATTCTATCCAAAATATCATTTGCATCTCTCTAGCAGTCTTCGGTATCTCATGACTGGTAAAAAAAGATCTAGCAATAAGACTTCTAATTACTTGATGTCAATGAGCAAAACAGAACTCACCAAAAAATCAGCAAACTTTCTTGGAAAAGTTCGTTCAAATTTCCTAGGAACTGAATTTCATGTTTTCGACACAGGCGACAATCCAAAAAAGTGTAAGAATCCTGAGAATGCTCGAAAAGAACTTTCTGGAGTGATTTATGAATCTAACCTCCTTGGTTCAAGAGGGCCACGTAAAATGAAAGTCATAATTCCTTAAATTTTGGCAAATGGTGATCCAGTAGTTATTCGGCCTAGAAATAATAAAGAAGGTATTTTCTAAATGCTCAAGGCAGGATAAATGGAAAATCTGCTTTACTTCGGTAATAAACCTCCTAAATGGAACGATGGTGTCCAAGCTTTTGTCTTAAACTTTAATGGAAGAGTAGATCGACCTTCAGTTAAAAATTTCCAGCTTGTCGACGAATCTAACGATGAACTCGTTCTTTTGTAGTTTGGTAGAATCGGAGATGACGCTTTCAATATGGATGCTTCTTACCCATTTTCCATAGTTCAAGCTTTTGGCATTTGTCTTTCTTCGTTTGACTATAAAATTGCATGTGAGTGAAAGTAATAATATGTAGAAAAATGAGACTGTAGAATGTTTCAGAATACTTAAAATAATAATTAAAAATGGAAAAAAATAAATCAAAGCTTTAGAATTGATCTTTTTTACTGAAAATTGTCGATTTAAATGATACAAATGAAACAATAGAGGCATTGACTTTATTAAAAACAAAATAAAGCTTATTTAGATCGAAATGGAGAGCAAATAAAATTATTCATTTGAAAAATAAACAAAGATAGATAGTGAATTGTTAACGAGCTTTAGATGCAAATTATTTTGAATGTTGCTTTTCGTTGTCTTTTTTAATTCATTTTAATTCAAACACAATAAAATAAAAGCTAAGATACCCTCGGAATTCAATAATTCTGAGCTCGATAGTTTGAAGAAACTCTACTACAGGAAAGTTTACAAGTTAAGAAGTTAAAAGAAAGCGGAATAACTCACGAAGAAAGTCAAATGCAATCTCAGCCAAATTGTTTCCTACCAGGAAATGCTTTTTAGTAGCATTCTCCAATGAATGCTGATATTCAATAGTAACAATACTCATAAGCAGAAGGAGACGAAGAAGAATATGAGCCAGGGAATTCTCAAATCCAATACGAGGAACAAATGCGCGCTGATGAGGAATATCCAGGATAGGACAGTAAAAATGTGATGGCAGATTTCCAGCATTCTTAAGATTCTCCTCAGAGAATGAGTAACAGCACAAAAATTCAGAAAGTTGAAAACTTATCTAACTATTTAACAAACTCATACGAACAAAAAATAAACTCCCTTCGTACTTCATCTCAATAGATGTTGAATAATGTTAGAAGTACCAGTGCAAGTAGCAAAAAAAGCAGACCAAACTTAGAACTGGTCACTGAAGAATTATAAAAAGTTTTAACTGCTTCTGAGATTCATGCTTTAGCAAATTGTCTCTCAACGAAAAGTGTAGGAAATTTAAATAATAGTAATAGAAATACCTTTAGTAGAAGCAATAGTGAATCCAAAAATAAGAATACATTTCTCACAAACCGTTCAACGTATTTGAATTAGTATAATTAGAGCTAATAAGCTAATCAAAGATTAAAAGCTAAAAGTGCTAGCAGCAGGGGATAAAACGATGAAGTACCTTATTTGAGCAACTCTTAACAACAAGGATTTAATCATGGAATCAGCTAATCAAGAAGATCATATGATAGCACAAATTCTTAGACTAGGTCTCTTTCAGCAAATAGAGCTTAGTTGAGACTCTATTAGTACAGTCAAATAAAAAGAGAAAAAGAAGATCTACTCCATTTGTTAGTTGAAAAATAGACTATTGACTAAGCTAATGTGAAGAAAATATCAAAGAGATCAAATATTCTTCTCACAGAATCCATGGATAAAGCACTAAATGACGCATTAGAGTCTGTTGATCATATGCAAAAAAAGACTCTTTCATTTGAGCAAGTTGGACGTGTTCTCTTTCTTCTTAAAGTAATTCGCTGTCTTTGCTACGATGAGAATTTCAGAGTTGTTCCTTCTCTTGCTGCTGAGAAATAAATGGAAACAAAGAGAAAGTTCACAGAAATGTAATTTTTATTGTTGGTCTGCTGATTATTTTTTAACTTTTTTGAAAATGCATTATTGATTTATTGAATTTGCAGGTATTTTCATGAAGAGCTTTGGAAGGCTTGCAGTGTTAATAATGAAGACGCTGAAGTTATTTCAAGTGGAGTGGTTTATTGTGTTATTCGTATTTTGCTTGATCCTGTTTAACTAACTACAGCTGCAACTGTTGGGTTGATGAAGGAATATCTAGCAAAATACAATGAAACATATTCTGAGACGATCATGGGTGATGAAATATTTGAGGGATAACTTATTAAGTTAGTTGAAATATGGAAGTAGTTAAAAATTGACTAATTCGCATATCGATCTATTGGATATCTCAAGCAAAGACAAGTTGATGAACTCTGTAAATAACAAGATTAAATGTTAACTTTTCATCCATAAATCGAGAAAACATCAGAACTATTTGAACTACATAGCACAGCTCATTTTCTTTAGCGCTATCCAATCGATGGAGCATTTGCTGAAGCTTATGAATAGAAATAAAAGGAACTTGAAGATATTTATGGAATCAGTTAAGGCACGTACGATCAAAGAAATTGTAAATATTTATTTTTCTTATTCTAATTTGTAAAGATAAGAAGAGAATAATTTATTTTTTTTCTTCTAAAACCAGGCTCCAACGAAGATACTTCTAGGCACATTTCATCAATGAATCAACTTTAGGTAGAAAGATACAAAATACTCTATAAAAAAAAGGAAATCACTGATGAAAAGGTGAAGAACTTAAGGTAAGAAAGAGACATGAAAGAAATCGAAGCCTGTACCTTCCGTCCTGATCTTTCACTGAACAGCTAAATAAATGAGTACTCTAATATATCTCACTACAATGGTAAAATCAATATTTTCAAGAGGCTTTATCGCACTGATAGCCTTGAAAATCGATTCAAGAGAGAAGAACAAATTCAAACTGAAAAATTACTAACAGAACTTTCATACTGCACATTTAAGCCAAATGTGAATCATCAGCGAGTTTCTGCTATTAATGCAAAAATAGATGCAAAAAACCTTGTACATGACTTTGAAAAGAACGTTGGTCGTGTTTCAAATGGGTTTTAAAAATCGTAGGTTCTTAAGAAAAAGCTTGAATTCATTAGTAGAGGAGAGCGCTATGAGTCATTAAAAAAACTACCATCAAATCCTCCCTCCCAATTGAATAGATAAGTTTACAAAGAAAAACCAATCACCTAGCTCTAAGTAAATCTAGGGAAAAACAAGATTGTGACTATCTCTCTTAGGGAGAAAGATGATCCAAAGAAGTATGCTCGTAACTTTGCAAAGATACATTAGATAACTCCTGCAATGGAAGCGAAACTTGAACAAATCATTGGAGAGTATCTTCTTGCGAATTAGCAGAAGAATGCAGCTGAATCAAACTGAAAACTCAATTTGAATTTAACTTCTTTAATTTTTGGAGTTTATTTTTCAAATAATAAGAATTTGTTAATAAAAAGCAGCATTGTTTATGTTTAGAAGTACAAAAATGAATATTTATTTTTCTTAAATCGCTTTGGTTTTTTATAATTCCTTAATAAATTTCTTTCTTTGGTAAATTAATACCAATTTTAATTCCAAATTCTTTATTCAAATTATGATAAGCTATTTACTCTTCTAAAATGAAAGACAATTGCTAATAAAGCAATGATAATGAAATACATAAACAATTTTAAGATATAAATATTACAAAGATATTCAATATTTATCTATATTTCTTTATCGCAGTGTTCTAATCTTAGGCTGGTTAGGTTCTTTCCTTTTCTTAATATTTATCTTCACAAATTTGTCAAACTAATAAAGAAAACTACCATTTGAGCATGAGCTTCTATTGCATTTCAATCTGAAGATCCTTGGTTTTCTGTATATTTTTAGCAGTTTTCTTCAATTATTCTGCATCCTTTCTAGAATGTATTGTTGAATTTTTTAACATACTTTTTCATAAATCCGTCTTCTGTACCTGAAATAGATTTCTCATAGATTGTCTTGAAATCTTCAAGTGCTTTGTATGTGATCAGCTCGACTGCCTATCCCGTTGGTGGAAACATAAACGAAGTCTTAACAATTTTCGATTTCATTTCCAACATTCGCTTGTCAAAGTAGATCTTAATATCCTCAATGGTGTAGCACCATAGATACTTTTGCATTTTCGAATACATAAGTCTCTTAACATGCAATGTTTGCTCATCGACGATATCATAGCTGAGTACGAAATTATCCTTGACAAAGCTCAGATCAGGATGAGGATATTTATGCCAGAATCCCTTCAAGACTGTTTCAAATGGGTAGTTAAAGACGTACTGTTCTGTACTCATTTTTTTCTTGAATTTACTAATATTTTTACAAATAATTTTTAGGATTAATTTCATAAATTTCTTCTGTTCTCTCCCTGCAATTTCCCCAAAATATAAGTCCCACTTTCTGCAGCATTTCATCGTAATGTGACATATTAATAATTTTTCTTCTATCAACCCTTGATTAATTGATTATTTTTGTACTCGAGCGTCATCTCATAGTGTTTGTCTCGGAATCAAAATTAGTCAAAAAAACCCCCAATATTTACCATAAATCTTTTACATTTAAAGTCAAGTTATTTTTAGAAAATCAAGCCATTTTTAATTCAAGTATGAGTATTTAGTGCTGTGGATAATCTATTTGTTGGCTGTAAAGATTTAAACGATGACTGGTATTGATTTTCAATTTGCATTATTAATAGAAATAACTTTATTTTTCTTTTTCAAAACTGATTCTTATTTTAACTTGTTAACAATAACAGCTACTTCTGTGTTACTTGGGTCTAGCTTGTTGCATTGTATATAATCTTCAATTCCTGATTTCATATCCTTCATTTCAAGATAACATTTTGCACGATTTAAGTAATATTAAGCTACTTTATCGTTTAGTTTAATGGCTTCATTGAATTCTTTTAGTGCTTTGTCATATCGTTTCTGATTGAATAATACTATTCCACGACTGTTACGCATCATCGATATCCTTAGACTTAACTCAGGTTGATTTTCTGCTATTTTCTAAGCTTTTAAATAGTCCTTGAGTGCATCATCAAAACGATTTTATAACCTATTTTTAACAAATGTAGTTATTTTCATAAATTTTCAAATCAATCTGTATTCACTGCAGAATAAGTAAATATAAAAGTATTTTCATTGTTGAAGTGATATAACTTACCTATGACAATCTCCTCTATTGACTAGCACTCCCCAATCACCTGGCTTGAATTAAAGTGATTCATTGAACAAAGAAATGGCTTCTTAAAACTAATTCCTATCAAAGCAGACCATGCCCATTTCGTTATACGTGAGTGCAAATTAGTTCTTGACTTCAAACTCAAAATCTTTCTCTCGAAGTGTGTGGAAAGCTAAAAGGAGACTATTTAACGAATTTTCATATTCTCCAGCCTTTCGACTAATGAACGCCTTGATTAACAAAAATTATGTGTTGTTTGGGAAAAGTTCAAGTCCTTTTTTGACATTTATGAGACACCTATCCATGTGGTTCTAAACTAAAAGACTTCTTGTCTCTTTGAGTAATTCATCTGCTTTTGGAAGGATTAGACTTAGAAATTCTTTCACTTCTGGATGCTCATTGCTGATATTTTCTGCTGTCCAGAATATTGCATTACCTTCCGCGATTTTATTGAGACTCCAAAGCACTTTTCCTTTCATAAGAAGAGCATGGATGTACTTATCATTTATCTAAAGAGCCATGTCTAACTCTTCAAGGGCATACGTTTTATGATAAGTCAGTAAAAAGCAATAGCCTCTTAAAAAATGTTAAAATGCTTTCTTTCTTTTCATCAGAATTGCATCAGCTTCATCACTTTCTGCTTCTCCAGGAAGAGGCTATTGATTTTAATAGTAGTAGACTTGCTTTAGAATAGAGTCTAAGTCGTAGCGTAATCTTTTAGAGAATTGCTCGTAAGGAGATCCTTCTAGGATGTCACTGAACTCGCCCTGCTGCAGAAGCTAGAATCCTTTCCTGAATAGAAGGTCCTTGATATTTTCTTCAGTTGAGAGACTATATGATAGTTTGTTTGCTTTTTTGTAGAGCGTGATTGCCATGCTGTTATCGTTAATTGTACTGTAGACGTCACCTAGTTCTTTGTATGTTTCTGCACCATTTGGCTTTAAAAATATGACTTTAGTAAAACCATTTATTGCTTAATAATACTCTTTCTTTTCAACGGATGCTCTTGCTTCAGCTAATCTGTTTACTATTCTCTCGTTGATGATTTATTGATATTACTAAGATGGTTCTTTTCCGCCATCTTTGCTGAGATTGTTGGTAAGATTTTAAGGTAAATTATTCGATTACTATGTATTCTTTCGATCTGCGTTAAGAGACTTAGCCATTTTGTTTATGAGTTTTCAAATTAAAGGGAATCGAAATGAACTTCTTCTTTATTAATTAATCAATTTAATATTCTTTCTCTGCATTTTGGTAATCAAAACAACAAACAGACAAAGGGATTCACAGTTTCAAAAGTCTTAATCTCTTATCAAATTGCTTTCGTTTCTCCTAACAAACCAACTTATTTATTCGAAATAACAAGCATCAATAGACATTAGCAGCATTCAAGATTCAATATTGTCCTCATCATCTTTGAGAGGATCTTTTTGATTTTCTTTAATGAAATTTCTGCAATTTTCATCCCAACCTTGGAGATCCGTTTGTATTTTTTACACTTTCTTCTGCGCCCACTTGATCTTTGAAGCGAATTCTTGCTGATATTTGTGCACTTCCTCATTCATTTTATCAAAATTTTCCCCTTCATCGTCAAGAGATAGTTTATTTCTCGCTCGCGCATTATGTTCTGTGGAAGACAAAAAATATTTTCAAACTATTGATGCAAGAATGTGTTAGTACATTTTGAAATTGAAGGAAGAAATAAGTCTCGATCATCTTGCTCCATTCTTTTTTTCTAAAGAAGCTCAGCTAGAATCTTCTTTTTATGGGCTTGCGCAATCATAAATAGCTCAAGACTGTTTTTTTAGACTCTTTTTTCTTTTTCATTTCCTTTTCGGATGGCTATATTTTGAGTTCTCTTGAATTTGAAGTTGTCAAGATTTGAAAGGTCATATTGACCAACTCCAGGAAGTGGTGGAATCTTTTTCTATCAAAACAAACCTTTGTTTTAGATAAATAATTTAGTTTTCATCAAAGAAACAATACCTGAATAATCATTTTTTTCTTGCTTTCAGAGCATTGACGGGTTATTTATTCTAAGTATTCCACAGTCTGCTCTTGGAAGCAATCCTTGTGGTTCAGAAGTGATGACATAAAGTCTTCTAATTCGGAGTGCTTTTTTTATTAATTCTAAATTGGAAAGGAAGACAAGATTTCTTCTAATTATCTTGTGCTTTTAGATGGAATAGCATCCATTTCATAACTACCTTTGTTGTGCAACCATTCGCTGGGTTTCCATATCATAGAAATATTTTCAGGTTTTGAAATACTTTTTTTTTCTTCGAAGGTTTTATCTTATTCAATGGTTGGGCTGCGAGGACTTTAAATTGAGAGATCAGCATGCTAGATGGAGGATTCATTAGTTCTGGCTTCAATGAAGGATTCAACTCCAAGTGTGTTATTTCCCTGTTAAAAATTGTCTTTGACATTATTGTATTTTTCTTTCAACTAATATTGTTTTATTACTGGATTATGAATAGAGAAGAATGGTTTGCTAATGTGTATTTAAGGTTTAGACAGTGATTGGTCGTTTTCAGGGATATCGCTTTTTTAAACAGAAGGCATTATCTAAGAAAAGTTTGTTTTCTTCTTGATAAGTCGACCAAGGTGATCTCTTTCTTAAAAGAATGGCTTGAATTGTTGCTCTCCAAAGTCACTTTTCATTGATCTAAAAATGAAAATTCAACATCTGATTTTTATCAAACAAAACTGTTACTTGGTGCTACTTGGTAGAACTGAAATTGAACAGTTAGGAAAAGAAAAATCTGTCAAGTAGGAGCGTATTTTAGGCAGCATAGCTGATTGGTGTTCATTTCTTGTTAAAAAATGTCCACTTGCTTAGGTATGCATGAGCTTGGTTAACTTCTCAAGTTAATGCAAAAAGTTTTTGATTTTGTGGGATTTTCTTCAATTATTAATGGAAATTAGCGTTTATTGTTAATAATTGAGTTAGCTTTTTTGAGTCAAAGGGAGGTAATTTGATGAAACGATGTAAAAGTGAAACTAAATATCTTTGAAAATGCAAAACTTAAGATGAGCAAATAAAGAAAATGTAACATAATTCAACATCTAGCATTTATTTAAGAACGTGTTTTAGAAATAGTCATAAAAAACAAATTATGTGGAATAAAGAAAAACTTAAACAGGCAAAGACAATTATTTTTACTTATCTCTCACTCTCACACTCTTAGTGTATTAAATCATTTCATTTTCATAAATTCGACTGGTAAACGTGTTAATAAATGAAATAAGCTTGATTTGATAGTATTTTAAAAGGAATAAAAGAAAAAAAACAATATTTAGAAAATCAGCTTTTAGTAAAATAAAAATAAGAATGGAAGAAATTCTTGAGTTGCAAAGGAGGTTGGCTGAGGTGTAGGAACAAAAGGCTTCAAGTGCATTTTCAGATAGAGTTATTGTGGAGCTTGTGAATAAGATCATTCATGACTATGATATGCCTTTACTTTACAGCAGTGATGGATAGGAGTATATGACTCCTGAGCATTTAGATGATCAGATTCAGGATCTTATCAGCTAGAGAGGTAGAATTTATCTAATTGATGTACCGCAGATCCTAAGTGTTACCCTTGATGTAATCGAAAGCAGAATGCAAAAGATACTCAAAAAGAATAAGCTATCTTTGATTAAACTTGAAAATGAAATTATCACCTCAACGTTTCTCAATCAAATATGCGAGGAAATCAATGAAGATCTGTAACAGAGATCGTAGATTAATCTCGCAGAG
>Ga0302271_10001870_pt1 | contig 19655 bp, 12 predicted proteins | sample III_Bog_N1_1_FD_198767 | JGI IMG/M metagenome (GOLD analysis project Ga0302271, IMG submission 198767) | Peat permafrost microbial communities from Stordalen Mire near Abisko, Sweden - III_Bog_N1_1 | ecosystem: Environmental > Terrestrial > Soil > Wetlands > Peat | place: Sweden: Abisko... | reverse complement strand
AGCAAACTAACCCTTGTAAATCCAATATCCCCTCCCTCTCACCCCACCCAAGAAAAATCTTCCTTTAATAAACCTTCATGTCTATTAGACAAAACTCAACAACTCTTCCAACTCTTGTCTTTCTTTTTGTTTGCTTCAATTTCTCTCTCTATCTCCCCTCCCATTGAGTTGATTTGAAAAATAATAATAGCTCTCATGACTAAGAAACTCCCAAACATAAATAGCACTTTTACAATAATTTAACTCATTATCACTATTATTGTGATTACTGAGCTTTACTGTTATTACTATTATTGTTATTGTTGTTATCCTCTGTTTCTTCTTATGGGAAATTCTCAAAAGGATCATATGCATCTTCACCTTTGGTTGTATTTGCATTCTCAAACTCTTTCTTCCTTTCTGGCCAAGTGTACTCTTCTTCATCACTGTGCTGTTCTTCTTCGTTGAGGCTCTCCCCACCTCCAACACTGTCCTTCATGACTTTAGATGACTCCTCGATGACTTAGCTCAGATGGTATTTTTTCCTTGGAATTTTGGAGAAGAATTTGCTCTCAAGATCGTAGAAACTGTCCATGTCGTTGCTTTCTAAGAAGAATATTGGCTCTGCATAATCTGCTTCTACTTATGCTGATTGGATTAGTTCAAGACTCTCTTTTTACGAGTTGTCTTCTTCAATTGATTCTGAAGGTAGTGCTTCCAAGGCAGGAAATGCCATCATATTCCAGTGAAGTTGTTCCTCTTTTAATTGACGTTTTGGACTCTTTTTTTTGGAGGGGGAGAAAATATGGAAATTATTAGAAAACAAAAGATTCAGAAAATAAGCGGAAATGTTGTATTTTTTACTGGACTTTGTTGAATCAGTGAACTGTCAATGAAATCTAACTTTATCACATACACGATATCCAGTGCTTAAGTCCTTTAGTTCCTCGGATTCTCGGGATCATCGCTAACACCACCCATTACTAAGATCCTTCAAAACCAAAAAAAATGATCAAACTTGTTATTAAATTCTTTTTTCTCCTTCAGAAAATTCATGTTTTCTATTACTCATCATTATCAGCATAGACAGCAGTGTGCATCATCAAAGGAGGAATCGATTAAACAAAGTTAATCCCACTGCTGACTTCTGTCCATTCGTCAAGACTCAAATCATGCACTATTATCTAATTCGATATCTAATTCCTTTTAAGTAACCCTCCGTAGTAGATGATCTTATCATGCAACCGATTTGCCGAATGAAATGCTCTAGGACTTGGAAAGTACATATTTTCCTTCTCGAATATCTGTCTCCACTCGAAGGTATTCAAATCCAGGAAATAGCAATCATTCACTATTTTGTTGTAGCCATGTAGCCCTGAAGATAACAAAATAACAAATGAGATGCGATTTTAGTTAAGGATGGGCAAAAATAAGTAGAAAAGAATAAAAATATTTTTAAAAAGTGATTTTTAAACCTCCGAACAAGACGAGTCCATAGGGGGATTGAAGAAACACACAAGTGTGACCTCTCCTTCCAAGAGGGATTTACCCTGAAGTCTTCACATTGAACCAATTCCACTCTATTTTGAGTTCAAAAAAAGAAGTAAACTTCAAAATTTCCATTTTTGTTAGTATTTTCGTTACTTGAATCTAGTATCCAAAGTGAGTTATATTCATTGCTCCCAAACTCAAACTTCATAGCATCCCATCCTCCAAACAATAGCACTGAGTTCTTCGTGAAATCATACACCAACGTATGATCCCTCACACTAGGTGGTTATTTCTAAGAAACCACAACGCGATTACTGATATTCGAGTTGATATTGCTCGAGTTATTGGTATTATTGCTGTTAGGATTGTTATTATTTGCATTTCCCGTTGAATTTGGTTCTTCGTTATTCAATAGAGTAGGTGCTTGTATCATAGCATTCAACGCTAAAGCAGAGTCAACTTTCATAATATTTTTCCCATCTAATGTAGATTTTGTGTTTTTCAAAGCATTTGTGTCTTGTTTTGGTTCAGATTCAGTTTAAATGCTCTATCTGACTTATCTGTTCTGAAGATTGACTAGAGTTATCTAGTTTGAGTATCTCTCACCGTTCCATCCTCCAAATAGCATAACATTGCTAGCGCAGTGCTCAAATGATGGAAATGTTGTGCATTTATGCCCAACAAAAGATAGTTATTCAGGTGCTTTTAGTTGAATACCAACTTTCTCCCATTGATTCAATTCTGTTTGTTAATTCAACACAAAAAGTTGAAATTATTCATTGATTATTAGGTCTAAAGAGTGCATATTACATATGTTGTAAAGATAGGAGTCTGAGTGATCTATGCTTTTGTTGCTTCCTCCGTGGATAAAAACTACATCTTGCTTCTCAATTAAACAGGCAACATGTCCACTGCGCTCAAGAGGAACATGACCTAAAATTCAGCACAACAACAATCCCAACAAAAATAATTAACAAAACTACACGCAGCGATGATTGTTACTCCTTTCATCAATAGCTTCAATAAATAACCTACCAGTGGTGTGCTTTGATGAGGTTGTGATCAATAGCTATGAAGTCAAGGAGTTCTTCAAGGTCAGAGTGTCAATCTCACAAGTTAGCACCTTATTATTCATCCCAAGCAGCAAACTTCTAATATGTCTACCTCTGCAGTACTTGTTTGTCTTAAGGAATTACTCTTAGCTTTTGTTGGAGTTGTTCTAAGTGCTAGGGAATTTTTTTGGGTAATTGTTTTTTGACAAGAAATTAGTTTTTTTATGAAAAAAGGTTAATTTTTCCTGCTGAATTCCTCTCAAATTAGAAAGTGAACAGACTTTTTCATTCTCATATTGAGTTAAAGAAATCTCTTGAAATAGGGGCAGACATTTAAAATAGTAGATAATGACATGTGCAGTGATTAATTTCAGATTCAATCACTCAAAATAAAAGCAACATACAAACAAATGCCTGTTTTTTTCTTATGAAATTGCACTTTTTTAGCTATTCCCCTATTCTACCAATTATCTATCTCTTTCACATAAGAATACCAAACGACAAATACCCAGTGTGCCCTTTGATTTCTTTCGGTCCACTTGTCAGCACTTGCTTCGTAATCGTTGGTCTAACCATTCTAGGTGGTGGTTAACGATGTACTCTAACTTTTGTTGCTTCCTCGCTCCCTTCAACAACTATGTTGTCTGTTTATCTCTCTTAAATCGCACTTTCCGGTGCATCCGTTGATTCCTTATTCTCTTGATCATTTGTTTTCACTTATTTCTTAACCTAATCTGTCTCTAAAACTTCTTTTTGATTATCATTCTCATTCCCATCTGCTACTTCGACTTCCCCTTCATCATCTTTATCGACTTAGCCTTCATCTTCTTAATCTTTCCCTTCAACTTCTGCTCTCTTTCTCTTGTTGTTAACAACCAATGGCACTTCTACAGCAAAAGCACTTTATAGTACCTTATCTCTTTTTTCAAAAGTTCTCTAAATCACCTCCATCGTAGTGATCTACACAAATCGTTACGATCTCATTTCCTCGCAGTTCTTCATAACTTACTCGATGCATGGAGAAAAACAGCATATTCTACCTCCACGTTTTAATACCTTACGAGCATGACCAACAGCTTCAAATGGACGAGGTAAATCTAAAAATACAGCATCAGCAGTGCCTTCTTTTAGGTTATATTATTCCTCAGATTCTAAAGGTAAGAATCCATTTTAGATTGCATCCCTCCAGATCACCTTGAAATTGCTTAAACCCTGTGCACTTAGAACTGCCTTACCATTTGCAGCTCTTTCTTCGTTGAACTCAAAGGTATACAGGAATCCAGTGTCTTAAATAGTCCTAGCCAAGGAGGAACTCAAACTTGCACTCCCAGTGCCTATTGCAAAAAGTCATAGATAAAAATAGAAAAAGAGTGCATAAATCTCAAGATTTTACCTGATTCCACAACGATCGATCCAGGGAGGATATTCATCTTAGCGATAACCATAGAAATATCAGCTTAATAGAGAATCTGTGTCTTATGTGCTAGTGTATCAGTCAGCAATACAGCATCAGGTCTTAGCAGAAAGACAAAAGCGTTCCCTTTGACATTGAAAACCTTCTCTCCATAGCGCTTTCCAACTATTTCGCTGTGTCCAAAATATCCAAAGCGATTCTAGAAGAACCCTTCTTTGGACAATGTCTGCAGTTTCATACTCACCATGCTTTCATAAAACACAACTTAGTCTCCATAGTTAATGGTTGTAGCATCGACTAGCGAGAGATTAAGCTTAGATTCTGTCTCTCCAGTGTTACAATCTTATTTCTTTATCTCCACTTCCGTCATTTCTTGATATATTTTTCCTTAGTTTTGGCTACAATTAAATAATTCTCAAGGATATTAATCCAAACTAGCTCTGGATTCTTTATTTATTTATCTTTTTGGGAAGTAGATGCATTAATTTACTGCGGAATAATTGATATTTAATCTAAAGGATTTGCATATCAAATGATGCTTCAAATCCTACAGATTTTTCAAAAGAAAATAAAGAAGATTTATTGTCTGATTTAAATAAAACTGATCTGATAGCTGTATTCTCCAAAACAGTGATGTTACACGTGTTGCTGATTATTTCATATTTTTTACAATTCTTTTCTGTGCTAGCTAAAAATTTTGCATTCTCTACTGAAACAACTTTTTTTAGCAAATTATTCTAATAATTTGCCGATAGTATTTTCAATTAATACATACATGATTTCTTGACGTAACTCCTAAATATAAATAATACTCATTGCAATACGCAATATCAAGCAGGTTCTTCTGTGTGTAATTAATAGAACAAATTAGATAAACCCACTAAGCTAATACACAAATGATGATCTAACCACCCAATATTATCATAAACCATAGCGCAAACATCAACTATAGCAATGTAGAATATGAATCGTATTTCTTTTGCTTGAAGCGGCATGCTAAGGGCAGTTCCTTGAAGAAACAGCGGATGCTGTAAGTTTAGAAACCAGATTGGGAGTTGCTTTCCAATAAAGTGTCGACGAGCAAATACACATTATTCACTTTTCTGCCGAAGATGCTCATATATTAATTCAGCAAACTAGCAAATATTTATTTTTTACTAATTGGGCTGATGCAGTGCATACCTTAGATAACAATTAGTGGAGGCAAGCCAGTGATGTTCCTGCCGTTTGCTGTGATTTTGTCGATATCCGCGCTGAAAGAAATTTTCGAAGATAAAAAGAGAAAAGATCAAGATAAGCTTGAAAACAACCATCTCGTGGTGCAGAAAGAAGCAGCTTCATTGAAATAGCTTAGCAGTGAATAGCTACATCCTGGACATGTCATCAAAATATCCAAGAATGAGTAGGAAAAACCAATACAAATTTAAAGGAATTTAAAAAAATTATTTTAAGAGTTTTTCAAAGATTTAAAAAATGAGGATAAGTAGAGATTACAAGAGGATCATGGAGTTTAATTGAATTTAGAGAAATACTGAAGTTCATGGAGGGATTATGACAAGGACTAAAAGAGATATTTTAGGGAGAAAACACTATGATTTTAAGGATTTTCAATGAGGGTTTTTTGAGAATCTGTATGATTTTATTTTGTTTTTGGTAAACAAAAGGTAAATCCCAGCAGATGTATTTTTGCTGCAGAGTAGCGAAGAAAATGGGGTATGCTATGTTGAAACCATGAATCTGGACGGGGAGACAAACTTAAAGCTTAAATTGGTCACTAAGGAAATACAATAACTGAGCTGGGATAAGAGAATGAAAGTCTAAATCAATTATGAAGCTCCAAACAGGTATTTACATTAATTCAATGGCCAAGTGAGCTTCGACAATCGCTGGAGTGTCGGTGTCAAAGCTGCAAATGTATTACTCCGAGGGAGCACATTGAAGAATACAGAGTATGTGTTTGGATTGGTGATCTACACTGGCCACGAAACGAAGATCATGATGAATTCTATTGAACCCTCTCCAAAGCTCAGCAGCTTAGAGAGATCCATGAATCGGATGATTGTGATAATTTTCACTCTGCAGCTGTTGATTTGTGTAGCTACTGCAGCTGCACATTGTCTGTGGACAATTCACAGAGAGAACTAGCTGCCGTATTTAGACTACACAGATGATGTAGGTAGTATCGACACAGTCTTAGCGAATATTGGAACTTGGTTGCTAATTTTCACAAATTTCATCCCAATTTCGTTATTAGTCACTCTTGAAATTGTTAAATTCTACTAAGGATATTAACTCTAAAATAAGGAAAACGGAGCGATATCGGTGTAATCTAGTTCATTGAATGAAGAATTAGGATAGATTCACCATGTTTTTTCAGATAAAACTGGGACTTTAACTCTGAATAAAATGGAATTCAAGCATATTTGCGTGAATGGTGTGTCATATGGTCATCCAGCAGAAAGACGGAAAAGAACGGATTTTGTGGATTTCTAAGATCCTTAATTCATGGAATTACTCAGAAAAGAAAGTGCGCTTGAAGTGCAAGCCATGCTATGTATAGGGTTGTGCCATAATGTAGTTGTTGAAGAGTGCAAAAAGAAGGCAGCAGATGAAATGTTAAACAAAGCGGATGAAGAATAAGAAGAATGCAAATCCAAAAATGCAAACAAAACCATTGAAGACGAGGAATCCTCTTAGTTTTATCAAAAATGCCATTACAATGCAGCTTCGCCTGATGAACTTGCGCTGGTTTACTTTGCGAAGGAATGTGGATTTGTGTTTGAAGGTTCCAAGAAATATCAAGGAAAGGAGTTCTATCGACTCAGCCAGCAAGGGAAGATCATAGATTATGAAGTACTTTAATACTTTGAGTTCGATAGCTTTAGGAAGAGAGTCTCAATTGTGCTATTAACACCAGAAGGTATGAGCAAATTATTCCAATTTAGGGAAGAAAATTATTCAATCTCTGAAAATTTTGGTTAATTTTTTCCCTAAGGTAACATATTGATGCTGTCCAAGGGAGCTGATTCCGTCATCGAAAGCTTACTCACCGAGGAAGAGAGACGTGGCCGTAATCTAGCCAGTTGCAAGTCCACAGCAGGATAATACGGCAGCAGTGGATTGAGAACTCTATTTTTAGCTGCCCGAAACATTTCCTAGGAGGAATACTCCGCTTGGGTTGTTTTGTATGAATCTGCTGAAAGATAACTAGTTGACAGGGAGGAATCCATAGAGAGATGCAGAGCTCAATTAGAGAGGAAGTTGCAGCTGCTAGGGGTAACTGCAGTTGAGGACAGACTCCAAGACGAGGTTGCAACTACAATCGGATAAATCAGAGAAGCTGGGATTCGATTCTGGGTGCTCACTGGAGATAAGCAAGAAACTGCGATATCTGTGAGTATCGCTGCTTCGATTATTGAATAAGATTGGAGGTTACATGTGCTCGATGCGACGACTGTGACATTATTGTACTAATAATTGTCCGCCGCAAAAAGAGCAATAACTGACTCTCCAATGATAAAACATGGCTTGATTCTCCAAGGGGAATGTTTCCATATCCTCGAGCACAGCATAGCTGCAGTGGAATCAAATGACAGCTCAATTGCGAAGGAGTTTATTGATGTCGCATTGCAGGCACATAGTGTTATTGGATGTAGATTCTCACCCAGCTAAAAGAAGCAAGTTGTGTCGCTTGTGAGACGATACCACAGTAAAGCACCCACATTGGCAATCGGTGATGGTGCTAATGATGTCAGCATGATATTAGAAGCACACGTGGGTAAGATATTCTGAATTATCCTTATGAATTCATCAAATTTAAACATATTGTGTGTGTGAATTATGAAACTGACTACTTTTTTTCTCCCTCAAGGTATTGGTGTCAAAGGAGTAGAAGGATCACAGGCAAGTCGTGCAAGTGATTACAGTGTCAGCTAATTCTCTGAGCTTAGAGAGCTGCTATTTGATTTTGGCAGAGAATGCTATCGAAAAAACAGCGAATTAGTTCTATTCAACTTCTACAAAAATCTTCTTTTAGTACTACCATAATGGTGGTACGGTGCTTGCGTAGGCGGGCTAAGCGGCACAACAACCTACGATCCATGGATATATTAACTATTTAACACGATCTTCACAGCTCTACCGATAATGATGTACGCTATAATCGATAGATAGCATTCTCGGCGCACACTGCTCGCGTAAAGTTGGTTCTATTATGCTCAAGGAATTCACGGAGAGCTGTTCAACTTAAACACCTTCGCAAGGACTCTTCTCAACGGGGCATTTTAGTCATTAGTCATCACTTCTGTAGTGTTTCTGTGCCTGGAGAACATTTCGATATCCGATGGAGGGAGAATGTCGTATTTTGAACTGACAGGGATGACTGCATTGTTCGTGGTGACGCTTCAAGCAAACATCAAAGTTCTGATATTTACACATTCATTCAAGGCTTTTTCGTTTATCGCGGTGTTCGTAAGCATAACAGCATACCTCTTCTGCTACTTAGTCATAACATCTCCTGACTATGCAAGACTTAGCCCATTATATAACACTTTCTCCCTTGCTTTTGGGAATATCCACATTCTTTTAACTGTTCTCGTAACAACTACCTTACTCTCTCTTCTAGACTTATCTTATCAGCAATTCCGTCATTTCGCATATCATCGAGCACTTCTGGAGTATTCTAAGATGCCACTGAAACTCAGCTCCGAAGTTCAAACTGAAGCAATTAGTTAGAGTAAATCATCCTCGAACATCATCGGTCTTGAGCTCAAGAAAGGCAAAAGTGCATAGACTAGTCATGGATATGCTAAAATGTCATATAGTTTCGATCTATGATCTCTATGAAAGAATTCAAATAAGTCTTAAAATGGCAAATATTTACTGCATAATATCACACAAAATCAAAAAGCAAGCAACCCAATACATGTTCAGTGTTGTTCTCAATAAATTTCATTATTCCTTCCAATTTAAACATTATTTTCATTTTGTTTGAAGTTGCCCAAAGAACACATGTCGTATGTACTAACTTCCAAAATTGAACTCTTGAAAACTTGCTGATTTTTGGATTGCTATTGCTCAGAAAATAAACGCTTTCCTTCCAAATCCTAGATAGCTTCCCCCTCACATAAGCTCGAATGAGATTATTAAGTAATTTTGTAACCCTCTTCAAAACAATTTTTCCCTGCAAACTACCGAAAGGATGAATAAAACCAAGAAACAACCTTAAATATAATTTGCTCTATCTCTCTTTTCTTTTCTTCCACTGGCATGCTGCATATTTATTTTCAAAGACTGCATTGCTGTGAAAATATCATGTAGTAACTTTAACTTTGTTCGAGCATATGGGTTCCTTTCCCCAGAACTAATTAATCAAATCAAACCAAGAAATCTACACGTACTGCTATTACAAATTTATCTTCTCAAATCATATTAGAACAGTGGAATTTCAAGATAAATTTTGTATGTCTTTTGATGAATGAGTAGAACAACTCTTTGGATGAAATTCAAGCAGCCTGAATCGAAGAGCTGCTTAACTAGTTACTTAGAATTGGTATTATTTTGAATGCTACTGTTATAGTTCGCTTTCTAAACCAATCAAATCAACAATCTATTCTTATTTTAAATCTGTTTGCAGTTTAAATTTTTGTTAATTTTGTCGATGGAATCCATATAAAAATACTACCAAAGAACAGATAGAAATATCCCAGCAGATTAGTTGCTAAAATTAGATTAATCTGCTTGTTCTAGTGTAGGTTAATGTTTGTATTCAAATGTTCAATCCTTAGTAATATTCCTCTAAATAAATCCTACTAATGTTTTTAATTTTTGTTTTAATTAGATTTCTAAATATAGGCCTAGGTGTTGTTCTACTGTTTTGCATTCGAAATAGATATTACTAATTGAATTAAGAGTCCCAAATGAAAGAACCTTGCTCATTTCGTGTTTCGAGATTTCCAAATTGTAGGGCATAAACATAATTTTTAATAAAAATAATAAATCCACAGCACAAAAAAACAAGCACATCAACTATGCTAAATCATTCCTTCCAGATGAAACACATTCTTCTTGGGATGCTCCTCACAAACTTGATTTATTGTTCAGATAATAAGAACAAATTTTGCGATCACGCTAATCTACAAGATACACATGATAATCGAAATATTCAAAAACAACCTTGCTCATAACTGAAATAATAAGTCTAAGGAATTTTCTTCAAAGAAGACAGTGAAGGAGAAATGTTTTAGCTTTTTAAGAGCGAATGTGATGCTTGCAATGACAAGAACGTGGAAGTTATTACAGGGTCAATAGATTATTCATTTGGAACAAATACATTTATTTGTGCTTCCCAAAGAGAAATAGAAGCACGAGTGGATTAGGAGTCCGATCATTTCTGTGGTTACACATACGATGGTAGGGAAATAGATTTCCTTTTTAGAGAAACTATTTGCAATGACACTAACATCAGTCACTACAAACAATATCCCTGCAGTCATCTATGACCGAAACGGGTGTTTTGGGAGTCTACAATTGAGCTGATAAAGATTAAAGAACTCTATTTGAATTTGTATTGATGTTGTACTATTTTTATGAGAATTGAAATATTTGATTTGCTGAGATTTATTAATTAAATGCAACGGAAGAGTTTTAAATATGCTTGATGAAGCCATTGCTGATATGTGTTCTCTTCACAGGGCATTTCAAATTCACTTGACCCCCAAGAGAAATTTCTTATTGCTTAAGGAGAAGGGGTAGAGGGGGGAAGGGGAGGGAGGAGAGATTATTGTAATAGCAAGAAGCAAACCCATCTAAACAAACTGTAAAATTTTGATTCTTTTTCATTGAAGAAAGATCATACTGACAACAGGACCTTTACCTTTCTTATTTCCAATAAGTCAATCAAAAAATTCTAAATAATTTATATTTATCTCAAAACAACAACTAATCATCTTGAGCCCCCCTCCCATTTCATCAATACCTCCCTCTCACATATTTTCATCAAAGCAGTCAACTTCTTGAATAGAAGTGAATGTAAACGAATCATTCGAATATGACAGCTCAGTTGCAAATCGATACTCACTCTATGCCTTGATCTTATTTTTATCATCCAACTCGCATACATTCCTGTAATCGGGGTAATCAGAAACCTTAACGATCCGATCTCTCAAATGAATTCTAACTTCAAACTCCCTGTACAAATTTCGCTTACTGCCTCGATGCAAATCGCCTCCTTTGATAACTTTATTCAATCCAAATTCGTTTCTCCGTTCGCAGTAACTTATCCCTTGGGAGAACAATGCAGACTGATCTTTGATGGCTTCATCGGTTAATCCAAATACCATGAATGTATCTGTTGAACTTGGACCAGATCGTAGAATTATTCTGAGAATATATTTTTTATTAAAATCGAGTTTAAAACTGCTGTACGATAATTTATAATCGGGGCTGCCTTCTGCGATGATTTAAATGAATCCTTAGTCTGTTCTCTTGATAGCCTAGTTGTGTGATCCTTTGAAGGAGGATTTCTAGAACCAGCAGGAATTGAGAAGTTGTTTTTTTAAAGGGAAGTGTAACAGTTCAAAAACGGGGAATTATTTTAGTAGAAGAGATAGTTCTTTCTGTTGCTCCTGTGAGCTTGTCGAGTCTTTTAACTAGGAAAACACAAACGAACTCTTCGATTAGATTTCTTAGTTAATATCACTCATAGCAACAATAGCTGTAGCTGTAGCTTGACTTCTGTTTTCTTTCGGTTACAACTAACTCTATTCTTCTATTTCTTCATCGATCTCAATGCATTCCTCGGTATTTGATGGTGTATTCAACTTATCTATCACCACAACCTCTGTTGTATCACCAGAATCATTTTTGTCCTGATTATTTAGCTTCATGCGTTTGGTATCAACAGCGCTTTCATATTCTTCTTCATCATCATTTTCATCATCTTCCTCTTCTTCCTCTTCTTCTTGTTCGAAGACATTAAGGAATTAATCTAATTCTGTTTTCTGTGCGAATTCTGTAGCTTAATAAAAACTTTATGTTTCAAGAATCTGCTTGGCAAGCAATCTCAGTTGTTCGATTTATTCACTATCTAAACTCTAAAATTCCTATCTTTTCCGTTCATCTAATGCGTTTTCAATATTGAAATCTTAGTTGTCAATGAAGAATGCTACCTTTTGAAGACATTCCTCGATAACTTAGATGAATTGTTTCGAGCAGAAATTTGTTTTACTTGCAATTAACTTCACAAGAAGATTCGTATTAGATATCGATTTGGATTGATATTTTGGGGATGCTTTGTTCGTGCAGTGGTCTCTTAGCTGCTGGGATATATTATTGGAGCTGTAATCGATAGAATCAGGTTATCTGTTGATCTTAACTTAGTTGTCAATGAGCTATATTTCTTCATCTTTTTTATCAATCCCTTTAATATCATCCTGTTATTGATTCAAGTATTTATGAATTATCTCATCCAGCTAACTAATCTTCTCTTAGCTTTCCTTTGAGTTATCATTCTCACTGCTTGATTTACTCTCACCCTCGTCATCAACCTAGCAATTCAAATGTCTCTGCCTCTTTTGAGTTTTTGTACTATCACTCCTGCTATTCTCCTAAATATTATGATCCTTCTTCATATCTAATCTTATTCTCTCTCTGTTAATAAATTCTGCATAGACATCCAAATCAAGGCCTGAAAAGAATTCCACACTCTTAGCCATTTTGATTAACTCTTCTTTGAGTTATTTTGGTTTTCTAAACGAAATTTTCTCAAACATTGTCTTGTAGTTTTGCATAGTCTCTGAGACGATTCTTGTATTTGATATTACATTTACTTGTTTTTCTCTGATGATTTCAGTGAGACGCTTAGTGATTCCTTCATGATCTTCTTTGAATAGTTTCGTTAACTCCTATTTCGAAGCGATTTCATTGTAGCTATCAATCGTTTTTTATCTTAATTCTTTAAGCATTTGAATGCTCTTATTCATGCGTACTTTGGAAGATTTTACGGCACTATTTATATCTTCTTAGAGCTAGCAATAGAATCCCTCGATTTGATTATGCAATTCTTCTATTTGTTTAATCTACCCTTCTAATTAATTCAGCTAAATCCATAGGTTATCATTTTGCAATGGAGGAAAATACGGCCAGATTGTTTCAGAGGAGGCTTCTTAGATTTCTCTGAAATGCAAGATACTCTGCATGCTCTTGAATTTATGCTTGGCACAGTAGAAGCATAACAGCGGTTCGTCGTCCTGATCGTAAATGTAGATGAATTCTTTAGGATATGTGGTGTGTTGTGTGCATTTTATTTGGACTTCGGTAGGTAAAGGATGGGTTAGTTGGTCCATCATTGATGCTTTTTTATGTTTGAATTAAAGGAAGAAATTTATATTTTTATGTAATTTAATGGGATTATGAGAGATAGCAGGTCAGACTGATTGATTTAATAGAGATACTGCTTTTGTTTTGTATTAAAATCCCCCCTCCTAGATAGTCAGACTGAAGAATTCTATCGAAATTAAAATTATTCTAAATAAGCATACCTATCTCTATTAAACCCTTGTTATGTGTAAGTGCTGGGGGTAGGTATGATAGGCATAAAGGGTAATTTACAGTTCCAACTTTAAATTGTTAAAAATAAATTTATTAAGAAAATTTTTATTATTTTTTATTTCTTTATTGTTCTCCATCATTTTTTGAGTTTATTCACCATACTTTTTATTTGTGAGGAGAAATAGAACGACATGAAAGATTATGTTATTAATTATTGATATCAAAAGTAGAAGAATTTGAGAAAATAAATGAATTTAACAACTTGAAGTTGGGACCCTGTGACGATAATTGAAGCAGTAGTGGCTGAATTTTCAGTGGATGTTTTCCTTCAAAGTTATTTTCTGATTAATTTTTTTTGATTCAAATGCTGCAAAAAGAATTCGATTCGATTTAGTTAGCTTAAGCTTTAGTAATCATTAGTTTATCTGTACATGCATAAAATTAAAGGATACTAACTAATTGAGTATTTAAAGATAACAATAAGTATCATAGTATGTGTGTTATTATTCAATTTTGTGTTTTACAGACTACTATTAAAGAACACAAAGAGAATCTAATTAAATGATGTTGTTGAAAGGATCATTAAAAGAGATAATGAGAACTTTAATTTTTGTACTCTTTGAAGGTCTAGTTTGTAAATTGATTTCAAATGTATTTGAGGGGAGATCTCCTAGGAAAACTAAAACAGAGAGAGAGAATACAGGAAATTGAAGAGGATTTAAAGAGAATTCAAAGTCATCAATTATTGTGTAAATGATGCTCAGCGAAGACTCTACCAAACATTCTAGATCCAATAGTAGATCACTGTCCGATAGAGATCTACTGCCGATTTCTGGAATAGCTAATGCAAATGGTCATTCAGGTTTCTTTTATGTGTTGTAGATTTGGAATAATTCGATCCAGATAATACATAATTCCATCCTGTGAGTTAATTTGGTTGTATTTGACATTCAGATGCAGATTTGGAGAAGGTTTTATCTTAAAATGGCTCTGAAAAGCCATCCAATGGACCAAAGACTGGAATATCCATTAACTAATCTGATAGCCTTCAAACTGAAAGTGTTCGTGTCACTGACATGGGCGAGTCGAGCATTGAAAATTCGATATTATCTGGAGGGGATTAAGATAAATTGAGCAAAGATGATCAAATGCGCAGTGAAATTATAACAAAAAATGTTCTGCTAAATTGGTTGAATATCTACGCTTTTATTGGAATTGAAAGCATGCGATTATTATGGGAATTCGATTATAAATTCACTGTTGGTACATTGCTCTTCTTTGATATCTCCACGTTAGCTGCAGGCTTCAGGAAATATCGCATCAAGTAGAGTTATCAATTTTTGAATTTAAAGGGTGAAAATATTGAAAAAGGATTAGATATTTTGCTGTGGATGAAGCATTACTGAAATATCTGCATTGATTTGATTTTCAGTAAGCGAATCGATGAGGATGAGTTTCTGACGGAAGAAGAAACTGAACTCAGAAAGGAATACAATAAGTATTTGATGCTGAGAGTTAGTGAGCTCATGATAGGGATGATCTACAAAGTAAGAGAATATAATGAAGAAAAAATAAAGAAAAGAACAATAGCGATGATTCATTAACTTGTTTCCACTTGAATTTTGTAGATTCTGTGTTTGGTGAGACTAGAGACACCTAGCCTGGGATGGTTATCTTTAACTTATCTCTCTGCTGGTCTTCTTGTGTTTGCATTCTTCTAAATCGCTGTTCTTTGCAAGATTAGAGTCAAAGAATACAATCCATTTTTCAATGAAAAAGTAACCACAAAACATAATAGCCAAATCTAATAATAGTATTTATCTGATTTTGTCTTATTTCATAACAAAAAGTTAGTTTGGATATTCAAGATGTTCATAGTAATCTAAGCATTCTTGATTTCTCTGAAGATTGAAGATCAAGTAACATGGAAATGGCTGCATATATTCTGGCCTTCGTTTGTGTATTTATCTCTGCAGGTGCTCATTTCGATAGGCTTTGTAGTTATGATAATCTAAAAATCATGGATTCGATGTAGGCATAGCAAATCAGAATAAAATTAAGCTTCAAGAGAATAATCAAGAAGTCTCATAGGTATTACTTGGTTGTTTTTACTCCAAGCTGCAGTGAGCGTCTCGGCAGGGATATTTATCGTTGCTTTCATTGCCAAAAGGGACTTACATTTAGCTGAAACAAGTAAAAACACAAAAATAAAACAAAATCATAACAAAAATGAACATTTTCATAAATACTTTTCTAGGTCTATTGCATGCTTGGATGGGTATTTCAGGTGGGTTTCTAGCTATTACTTCAGCATTCACTGTAGGCTACTTGCATCAAATCAAGTATTCAAAAAAATATTGAAGAAGAGCTTACATCTAATAACATAATATTGAGTTATAATATTTTGGTTGTTTTGTTTGTCTTTGTTTTATTTTAGCTGGTTCGTATATGACATAGCAGTGAAGACAAGAGACGACATTCAAGACGATGAAGAAGAAGAAGAAATCGAGTATATTATGAATGATAATATCCAAGAAAAGAGAAGATAGAAGATTAAATAAAAAAGAATGAAGACAATTGATCCAACTGAACAAGATGAAGATAACAAGAATGTTCCCTTGTTCTTGGTAACGATGATAATGAGGAATATTCGGGGGGGAAGGGGAGGGGGAAGGAGATTAAGAATATTTGCTTATGTGTTGTTGATGTGATTTTTTTGGATTTGTTTTGATAAAAACAGTAAAAGTTATCTTCAACTTATTTTAGTGCATTCGCTAACAAAGGTGCTCCTGGAAGTAATGGCTTGATGATAAATCTCAGTAGTAGGAAGAAATAACCAGAGAAGAATGGAAATAATAATAATGGAGATGGAGAGGAAAAATAAGATGGAAATAGGAATGGATCGAAGCAGGATAAGTTAAAGGAAAGAAAAACAACAGCACAGGGTAGAAATAGCAATCCGTTTGAGAGATTATCTCATTCGTTTGTAGGGCATAATGAATAAGGAATTGGAGGATAGAAATATTTGAAAAATAGAGCGTACAATGATGGGTAGATGTCAGATAATAGGGATAACAATAGTAGTAATAATGGAATTGATTTTAAGAATGGTGGTGATGGTGGTGGTGGTGGTGGTGATGACACAAACTAATGGAAACGTCTAGCAGCTGATACGAACAATAAGTTTATGAGGATGCTTGACACACCTTAGATGAAGTAGTTAACGTAATAGATAAATACCCACAAGGTGTAGAAGCATTTGTTTATGACACCGCATGTATCACCTCGGCGAAGTAATTACGATCATTCGAATGAAGCTAGTTTTACGTCTAAGAATACGCGAAGGCGAGTGGAGAGCAGTGTGTTCTAGGAAAACGAACTTGCTGTTGTGAATTTACCGAATATGCAAGACTAAACGAATACTGCTTGTGTGATATGTTTTGATAACACACCGGATTCGGTGTACATGCCGTGCGGACATGGAGGTAGATTGATTTGGATTGGGAGGAGGAGGGGGAGAAGAAAGAAGAAAAAAATTGAATGAAATCTATTTGATTTTTGGTTGATCAAAATAGGTGTGTGCTACGAGTGCTCAGTGGATATATTGAAGAATACTGGAGAATGCTATCTCTGCAGGGAAGTAAAGAGCATTCTGATTTTGTTCTGGGTGATTTGGAGTTGATTTTGTATTTTTTTATTAGCCAATTAAGGAAATATTGAGATTGAATGTTGCAGAGAAGGATAAGGATCATGGATATAGAGTTGTAGCACTTACGACACTGATTGATGAAAGCGTGTATGAAGATGAAAAACCAGGAGATAAAGGGAATTTAAATCATATTTAAGAGGAAAAAGAGGAAGAAGAATAGGGAGTAGCTTAATGAAAATTAAATTATGAATGGAAGCAAAACTGCTTTTTCAGTGAGAAAATGTTAAGTTGTTCAAATTAGTATTATCTTTATAAAAAAGGATAATCGAGATAATTGATGCTTTTATGTTTCTTTTCATATCTTGTATTTATTTTGATCTTCGAAAAGAAGACTTTATTACTACTGGAAATAATTAATATAATCAAGATGGGTTAAAAAAGAAGGAGAAGAAGAAGATATGAAATCCTTTGTAATTCTTTTAAGATTTGAGAGAGATAGATTAGCTCTTTTACATACAAAATATAAATTAATTCCTAAGAAAGGAATTATGGGAATAAATCAGATTAAATCAGGAGTAGCTGGCAGAGATATGTACTTTAAATGAATCCCAAATATGCTTCCTTTAAAATATCTTTCCCAATTAAAAAAAAAAATCTCCAGCTTAAAGAACAAGAAAATTTGTAAACTCAACTCAAAGAACCTTTATTAATCACTGTTATCGTTGTTTATTTGTGTTATTCGTTTAGTTTACCTTGGGGGTTAAGATATTCTTTGTTCAGATACAAAAGGAGAAACAAGTAGAAATGAATTTTTACACTAACTGAAACAACTAAATTACAAGGGGGATTATCCAGCCAAATATATTTTGTAGTGGTGTGTAAAAATAAATTAGTATTGTAATTCCTAATTTTAGAATAGCAAGTAAGAATGATGTAGTATTACAGAGCTAGGTCTTGGATAAAGATGAGTCGTTTCTTAAGTAGAGAGAGACAAAATAACATGAAGCTATTTAACTCCTTTTTCGGTGTTGTAATTATCTAATTAAGCTAGAATTTATGTATTTTTTGGAATAATTTTCTTAAGAAAAAACAAGTATTTTTATTACATCTTTTGAGACACATCAAGATATTGGAGGATACTTGAAATGAAAGCATCCAGCTGATTTAAGGATTAGTTTAAAAACTAAGCTGGAAGTTTTATTTAGATGAACATAAAGAAGAGTTTGAATATGAAAAAGGAAGAATTCAATAAATAAAATTTATTTGCAGTGACTTTCGAGGATACAACGTGTGGTTTATTGTTGGACACACTCGCTAGATATCTGCTTAAGGGGGAAATAAAAGAAAACAAACGAAACAAAAAATAAAAGTGATAAAAAGAAGACACAGGTACAGCGAAAGATTTAGAGAGAGATAATTCAAGATAAGAAAATGTCTACCCAACAAGAATATACCAGCTAGGGACAAGCCTAACAACATCAATAGTCAGAGCAGGAACGTTAAGATTAATAAAACTAAGAAGGATATGAAGAACAAGGGGAGCAATAACAACATCAATAGGATGAAAATAACTAGGACAATCAAGAGAATGATGGCTAAAATGATGATGCTAACATTGAGGAATAAGAATAAGAAGCCCAGGATGATAGGGATGAAAATGGATAAGAAATGGAAGAATACGAGAATGAAGCTGATGAAGAAGGTGCACAAGAAAATCAGGATCATGCCTAACAACAGCAAGAAGAAGAATATGAACCAAAACACGAACAACACGAAGGAGGTCTCTATGGCTATGAACACGGTTAGGAACAGCTCGAAGAGGAATACAACGAAGCATTCTAATATAACTCACAGCAACAACATGATGAAAATGAAGTTGAATATTAACAAGGTAGACCAGAAGAAAAAATTCCTTCTGAGGTTCAATAACACCAACAGAATCCATTGAATTAATTCCCACAGGTACATCAAATTACAAGCAAAAACACAATAATTTTTAAATTATCTTTTTGTTATCTTAGACCTATGTAGAAAACGGGATCGAATATGAGGCAGTTGAACAGACAGTCATTGAGTACTAGCCAGTGGAAAAAAAGATAACTGTTATGGTACCAAAGAAGAAAGCAGTGAGTTCCACTGATCTCTCGAACGCGTTGGTCCACAGCTAGATCAGAACATTCCCAGTGACTGGAATCTTCTCGTCTCCTCCTCCTTTCCTAGCCAGCTCATAGATCAAGCTGAACTCTGTTGTTTAACCATAGCAGACTAGAGTTGGAAATGTTTTGTACTAGAGTCAAATTATTAGGTCGGTTCCTTAATTCTAGCAGGTTAGTTTTCAATAGCCTCGCTTCGCACCAGCAGCAGCAACAACAACTTTCGTTTAGCCTCCATCTGCATAGATTGCTGTTTCAAGAGTTATTACTCAGCCATTTAATCTTCCCAGAGCCAATGCAGCTAGTGTATAGCCATATTTCGTTGGATAATAAATCCCATAATAGCAATAATTTTAGACATAAATTAT
>Ga0302271_10001869_pt1 | contig 19665 bp, 17 predicted proteins | sample III_Bog_N1_1_FD_198767 | JGI IMG/M metagenome (GOLD analysis project Ga0302271, IMG submission 198767) | Peat permafrost microbial communities from Stordalen Mire near Abisko, Sweden - III_Bog_N1_1 | ecosystem: Environmental > Terrestrial > Soil > Wetlands > Peat | place: Sweden: Abisko... | reverse complement strand
CACCGTAGAGGAAAAATTAAAAGCACTTTACGAGCTTCAAAAAGCGGTTTCTAAAATAGATGAAATAAAGATTTTACGTGGTGAACTCCCATTAGAAGTACAGGATTTAGAAGACGAAATTATCGGCTTGAATACCCGTATGGAAAATTATGAAACGGAGATTGCTGAAATAATTACTACGATTTCGACCAAGAAAATTGAGATTGAAGAATCAAAACTTAAAATCGCAAAATACAAAGAACAACAGGATAACGTTCGTAATAACCGTGAATACGATAATCTTTCAAAAGAAATCGAATTTCAGACCCTGGAAATTGAATTGAGCGAGAAACGTATTCGTGAATATACTGCAGGTCTTGAAACAAAACAGGCAGACCAGAAAACTACTTCTTCGGCATTGACCGAACGTAAACTGGACCTGGATCTGAAAAAAGGTGAGTTAAACGAAATTGTATCGGAAACAAAACAAGAAGAAGAAAAACTTCGTGAGCACGCAAAAGAAATAGAATCGCTTATTGAACCACGTTTAGTAACCGCATTTAAACGTATTCGCAAAAATGCACGCAATGGCTTAGCTGTTGTTTATGTACAGCGTGACGCATGCGGTGGTTGTTTTAATAAAATTCCTGCACAACGCCAGTTAGACATTCGCCTTCGGAAGAAAATTATTGTTTGCGAATATTGCGGTCGTATTTTAGTCGATCAGGAATTGGCTGGAGTAGCTCCTGCAACTGAAGAATAAGAAATTTATATACTATCTTTAAAAAAGAGTTCGAAATTATTTTCGGACTCTTTTTTTGTGCGTTAGATTGAGATTTTACCGTACAACTACCCACCTTTATGCGAATATCAGATTCTCAGGATGATTAAATGTCTATAATTTCCTGGTTCTTATTGATTTAATCCGTTTTAATCCTTCCGATATTTTATATCATCTATATTTTTTGAGTTTTCTGACTTGTCAAAACAGTTAAAAGGGGAGAATAGTGTTAAAAAATAAATTTTGTCTATAAATTCATGTTCAATTCAATTTATAGAAAAATTAAATTTTGACCCGATATCGCGGACAGTCATTAAACGATACATTTCAATTCACTAATCACCGGATGAACAATTTATTAAATTCAGTTCATAGGGCGGATATTCCTACTAAAGAGTAAACTGAAATTTTCTATCCAATTTAAGTAACATTACAAATATACTTATTCACATATGTAATATATTAAAGTATTCACAAATATATTTGATGATATTACAAAAGTATTTAGAAATTATAATAGTAGATATTACAAATGTATAAGCAACATATTCACAAAAATATAAAGGTTTACATTATGCAACATATAATTGTAACGTTAGTATAAATAGATACATTTAACTTATAAACATCTTACAGTCATGTAAATAGTATGTAAATATGATTTATAGGTTCATATATATGATTACAAGCATACAGAATCAGGCCTATTTCATAATAAATTATAAACATACCACTTTAAACATCAGATAGTCAGCATGATTAGCATATGTTATATAATTATATGGTTTATCTAAAGAATTCCTTTAAAATTGTACTGTATTGGCCTTAAATAATGGGTTTAATCAGTATTATCTTTGTAAACTATAAATTTTACTTTATATTACAAATGTAATTACACAGATGTACTATAATACAATTGTAAATGATTTGCATATGTGAATCGATTCACATATCTTTGTGAACTATATAGAAATGTACAATTCACATTAATATCGTATTTTATGGACGAAAAAGATAGAATAGAGAAAATCATGTTGAAGGAAGAAATGAATTCAGCAGTGTTTGCTACAGAAATCGGCATACAAGGTTCTACACTCTCCCATATTTTAAATGGTAGAAATAATCCGAGTCTTGAAGTACTTAAAAAAATTCTGAATCGCTTCCGTACAGTGAGCTCAGACTGGCTTATTTTAGGGGTTGGGTCAATGTATCGGGTAGAAAAGCAATCTCAGACGCCTACATTGTTCGATTCTTTAGACGAAAACATCACTAAATCAGTGAGTTTAGAGTCAAATACAGTCGAAAAAAACAATCCGGCTTCTCCACTCATTCAGCAAAAAACAACGCATGTTCAGGAGCTACCTGCACAAACACAAGCCGAATCATCACATCCCACCTTTTTACCCCTTGTTGAACCAACCACTAAATCAGTCCGGAAAATTATAGTCTATTATACCGATAATACTTTTCAGGAATTTAAGTCGTAACGGATTTTGGAAGTTTGAGGTTTGAAGTTTGAGGTTTGAAGTTTGAGGTTTGAAGTTTGAGGTTTGAAGTTTGAGGTTTGGAGTTTGAAGTTTGAGGTTTGAAGTTTGAGGTTTGGGGTTTGAGGTTGAATGACATTCATCCTGTTGATCCGGAAATGTGTGTTCCTTATTTTTTAAAGATGACGAAATCATTTACTTTATACACTTTTTTGTCCGGCGTTCGTGTCAGGACCGCCTAAACGGCTTTCATATTCACTTTAAAGCGGCAATAAACGCTGTCATTATCCTGAAAATGATATTTTCCAATGTTTCGTGTCGGAGACCTGTATAAACTCTGTTTGCTATGGTCTGTAGCGCATTTAAATCCGTTTTAAGACAGTTTGAGAGTATTTGCATACAATTTGTCCGTACGGGGATTATTTAGTAATTTTGCAGGTAATAAACTCTGTATTTCATTACCCGTATCAATTTTATCAAAGTATTGATACATAAAATGTTACTATCGATGAAGAAATACATGCTCGATTTGATACTTAAAGAAAACAAGATATTAAGTAGTCAATATAATCTTCTGATTCTCACTTCAAACGAAAAACTTCCGGAGATTCTTCCAGGTCAGTTTGCAGAAGTACGTGTGGACGGTTCACCTACTACATTTTTAAGACGGCCAATATCCATTCATTTTGTTGATTATGAACTTAATGAACTCTGGTTATTGATCCAAATCAAAGGGGATGGTACAAAACGACTGGCCACTATGGCAGCCGGTGAAAGTTTAAACCTCCTTTTCCCTCTGGGGAATAGTTTTAATAAACCGAACAATGAAAAAGCCAATCTACTCTTGGTAGGTGGTGGTTGTGGTGTTGCACCCCTGCTTTATTTAGGATCTTATCTGAAAAAGAGCGGATTTAAGGTAAACTTTCTACTGGGTGCCAGGTCGAAATCAGATTTAATAGAACTTTGTGAATATGAACGGTTCGGAAATGTATTTACGACAACCGAAGATGGTTCACATGGTGAACGTGGATTTGTGACGCAACATTCGGTTTTAAACAACTCAGATTTCGATTATTTTTATACCTGCGGACCAACCCCTATGATGAAAGCTGTGGCCAGGCATGCTCTTAAAACAAAGGCAACTTGTGAAGTGTCGCTTGAAAATACGATGGCCTGTGGAATCGGAGCCTGTCTTTGTTGTGTCACCGATACAACGGAAGGGCATGTGTGTGTTTGTACTGAAGGACCTGTTTTTAATATTACAAAGCTGAAATGGCAAATTTAAACATCAATATTGGCAAATTACAACTGAAAAATCCCGTGATGACAGCCTCCGGGACATTTGGTTATGGATCAGAGTATTCAGACTTCCTCGACCTTTCAAGAATAGGTGGTATAATTGTGAAAGGTACTACCATTCGCGCACGTCAGGGCAACCCTTATCCGCGTATGGCTGAAACCTATTCAGGCATGTTAAATGCTGTGGGACTGCAGAATAAGGGTGTAGATTACTTCATAAGCCATATCTATCCAACTGTGAAGGACTTCGATACAAATATAATTGTGAATGTGTCTGGATCGACCGTTGAAGAATACGTTGAGACGGCAGAAAAGTTAAATTTCCTTGAAAAGATCCCTGCCATCGAGTTAAATATATCCTGTCCCAATGTGAAGGAAGGTGGAATGGCCTTTGGAACAAGCTGCATGTCTGCTGCTCAAGTAGTTAAGGCTGTGCGAAGAGTGTATAAAAATGAGTTGATAGTCAAGCTTTCGCCCAATGTAACCGATATTTCGGAGATTGCACTGGCAGTTGAAGCCGAAGGAGCCGATTCGGTATCTCTGATTAATACCTTACTGGGAATGGCAATTGATTCTGAAAAAAGAATCCCTGTTTTATCAACGATCACCGGTGGACTTTCAGGACCGGCAGTAAAGCCCATTGCATTGCGTATGGTGTGGCAGGTTGCTTCGGCGGTAAAGATTCCGGTAATTGGTCTGGGTGGAATAATGAATGCCGCAGATGCCATTGAATTCATGCTGGCGGGTGCAACGGCCATTCAAATAGGAACTGCTAATTTTATTGATCCTACAGTAACCATTAAAGTCATTGATGGGATTAACGAGTACCTGGACCGGCATCATTTTAAATCTGTAACTGATATTATTGGAGCATTACAGATTTGATAACTTTAAATGAAACTTAATTTACCGTTTACTAAAAGAGGGTGTCCATGAAAATTGGGCACCCTCTTATTCTATACAGCAATAAAGTAAATATTTTATTACTTCTGAGTTAAAAACTCTACATTATCTGTGTTTACCGATAAATTCAAAACTGCCAGATATTTTCTGTACTGTTTATCCGACAAAATGTATTTGGCATTCCCTATATTAAAAATTAAAACTTTATTGATTTTATTATCATCATTGGTTTTCAATGCTGATCTCAACTTGTTCTCGGTGAGATCAAATAAAAATTTTAATTGGTCTGCCTGCATTTCATCGGCATTTAAATAATGGATTAATCCATTGAATGTAGTTTCATTATTTAATTTGTATACAGCTTTGTAATTAACCGGTTTAAGTGCAAAAGCACCTGTTGAAAATGTAACCATTATAATAACTAAAACCTTTTTCATATTTCAATAATTTAAATTACACATTTAGAATTACCTTGAAACAAAAAAAACAAAGAAATAACCCGGTATTTTACGTGAGTTATTCTTTGTATCAGATATTTGTGATTTTATTATTCATTAAATCACGAAGCAAAATTACATGTTGTAAAACATGAAAACAAATTTTTTACATTAAAAATTTCTAAGTTTTAAATTAATTAGCATTCTTATTCGTTTATTTGCTCTATACAAAGGAAATGAAAATTCGAAATGGAATATAAAATCACTCAGAATATGGTTCTTGAGTATTGTAAAAAAAAGAGAGGGTGCTCCAATTACTTGGGCACCCTCAGATTTTAAATGAAACTTATTAAGAAAACTTTTATTTCTGAGTTAAAAACTCTTCTTTGTCGTTGTTTACTGATAAATTGAGCACCGTTAAATATTTTTTGTACTGTTCGTCAGACAAAATATATTTCGCATTTGCGACGTTAAATAACAAAACCTTTTCAACTGCAACCTCATTATCGGATTTTAAAGCTGATTTCATTTTGTTCTCAGTAAGCTCGAATACATACTTCAATTGATCTGCCTGCATCTCATCCACATTTAAATAACGAGCTAATGAATTGAATGTAGTCTCATTATTTAATTTATAAACTACTTTGTAATTAACGGGATTGATAGCGAACACGCTTGTTGCAAAAGCAACCATAACTAAAACTAAAACCTTTTTCATAACTTAAAATTTTTAAATTACACAATTAATAATACCTATAAAATAAAAAACAAAGAATTCCCCTGTGATTTTTTTATTGGGTATTCCTTGTATCAGATTATCGCCATGTAAATATTGATTTAAATGACAATGCAAAAATACATGTTTTAAAACATATAAATTGCATCATATGCGTTAAATCTTGATTTTACAGTGTATATTTAACTTAATATAATATTGTGTATTCTATATATTACAGATAATTAGCTATTTAATGATTGTCGAATTAAAAAGTTAAAGTGTAATAATTTTGTAATATAGAATGTTCCAAACAGGTAATAAAACGAATAAAATGAAATTTTTATTTAGTTATAGTATTTATAATCAATAATATAATCGATATAAATTTGTTTCTGTATTGAAAAGTATTTCAAGGAGTATTTTTTTGTATTTAACGTAGTATTGGTTGTTTTTGTCGATATTCATCCTTTTTTATCTGCTTGAAAGTTGAAAATGATAAAAATCGCATTCCAGATGCCAGAGGTTTCTACTTTCATTTAAATAAAAAATTTCGGGTTTGCCGGAAAGGTGGGTGTTTCTTGAACGATTTATTGGAAAAAGGAAGAAGTCTGATCATAGGTACGACCTATTTTAGGTAGTATCTGATTACAGGGGAATATTTTAAAATAGTTTCGGCATGATTGCCCGGATTAAATTATTCAGGATATTGGTATCTGATGAAAGTTATTTCAAATAAAAAGGGTGCACCAACTAATTGGGCACCCTGTATGATTAAATTATTAAATTTTAAAATTATTAATTTTGAGTCAAAAACTCTTCTTTGTCGTTGTTTACTGATAAATTAAGCACCACTAGATATTTTTTGTACTGTTCGTCAGACAAAATATATTTCGCATTGGCGACGTTAAATAACAAAACCTTTTCAACTGCAACCTCATTATCGGATTTCAAAGCTGATTTCATTTTGTTCTCAGTAAGTTCAAATACATACTTCAATTGATCTGCCTGCATATCATCCACATTTAAATAACGAGCCAATGAATTGAATGTAGTTTCATTATTTAATTTATAAACTACTTTGTAATTAACGGGATTGATAGCGAACACGCTTGTTGCAAAAGCAACCATAACTAAAACTAAAATCTTTTTCATAACTTAAAATTTTTAAATTACACAATTAATAATACCTATAAAATAATAATACCTTTAAAATTAAAAAACAAAGAATTCCCCTGTGATTTTTTATTGGCATTCCTTGTATCAGATTATCGTCATGTAAAAACTGATTTAAATGACGATGCAAAAATACATGTTTTAAAACATATAAATGGCATCATTCGCGTTAAACTTTGATTTTACAGTGCTTATTTAACTTAATACGACATTTTGATTTTTATATGTAGCTGATAATAAGTATTGTAATGATAATCGAAACAAAAGGTTAAAGTGTAATAAATTTGTAGTATTTATTATCTTGTAATGATAAAAAACAGATTTATTTATAATTATTTTTATTATAGTGTTTATAATCAATCATATAATCGATATAAATTTGTATTTGTATTGAAAAGTATTTCAAGGAGAATTTTTTTGTATTTCAGGTAGTATTGGTTGTTTTTGTCGATATTCATCATTTTTTATCTGCGAGAAAGTAGAAAATGATAAAGATATTGCATTTTTGGTGCCATAGCTTTCTGCTGACATGTATATAAAAATTTCGGGTTTGCCGGAAAGGTTGGTGTTTATATAACTACTTTTGGAAATAGGAAGAGTTTGATCCAAGGGCCGCACCGCTATTATGCAGTCTCAATTTAAAAGCAAGTTTTTTAAAGTAGCGGCCTGAATGCCCAAACTAAATTATTCAGGAAGCCGGTTTATAATGTACGTTTATTCCAAATAAAAAGGGCGCACCAATTAGTTGGGCACCCTGAGTAGATGTTTTAATATTTTTTTAAAATATTAATTCTGAGTCAAAAAGTCTTCTTTGTCGTTGTTTACTGATAAATTGAGAACCACTAAATATTTTTTGTACTGTTCATCGGACAAAATATATTTCGCATTTGCCACATTAAAAAGCAATACTTTGTCGGCTGCCAATTCATTTTCAGATTTCAAAGCTGATTTCATTTTGTTTTCAGTTAATTGAAATACATATTTTAATTGATCTGCCTGGTTTTCATCTACAGCCAAGTAACGGGTTAATGCATTAAAAGTTGATTCATTATTCAATTTGTAAACCGTTTTGTAATTGCCCGGATTAATAGCAAATGCGCTTGTTGCAATAGCAACCATAACTAAAACTAATACCTTTTTCATACCTTTAAAATTTTAAAATACCTTTTTATTATACCTATTAAATAAAAAAAACAAAGAATCCCCTGTAATAGATTGGTGGGTGTTCTTTGTATTAGATTGCTGTCATATCAAAACTGATTTAATTGACGATGCAAAAATACATGTTTTAAAACATATAAACGGCATCTTTTGAGTTAAACTTTAATTGATGAGTGATTATTTAACTTAAATGGGTTTTTGTATTTGTCTATATCACTTAAAATGAGATATATAAAAAATAACAATCTGAAATGTTAAAGTTTGCTTGTTTTATATGGAGATCTAATTATAACGGATACATAAATTGAACTGAATGATAGTGTCTACTTATTAATTGATTTATAACCAGTACTATAAATTTTAAATATTTCTATTAAATTGTAAGTTAAGATTTAATGAAGATTTTTAATAAATAATTAAAAGTGCCTTTTTTCGAATGAAATTTTCAAAATCAATGAAACGGCTAATTGGAAACATGAATAAATTCAACTTTTGGGATGTAACTGATTATATTCGGATCAGAGAGATAAGCGGTTTGTTCAGTTTTTGAAAATGAATACCAGAAATTCAAATCTGTTTATGTTGTGAGGAGTATTAATTAAATTTGAAAGAATCACCATGATTGAAAATCTTCAGGTTCTTTATCCCTCATTGCATTCATAAATCAGACGCAACACAATTCACTTCTCAGTGTTTAATACAAATAAAAAGGGCGCACCAATTAGTTGGGCACCCCGAATAGATAAAATAATAATTTAGAAATTATTATTTCTGTGTCAATAATTCTTCGCTTTCGTGATTAATGGATAAATTCAGAACAACTAAATATTTTTTGTACTGATTATCTGTCAAAATATATTTTGCATTTCCAACATTAAATAATAAAGCATTGTCTGCTGCCAATTCATTTTCTGATTTCAAAGCTGATTTCATTTTGTTTTCAGTCAATTGAAATACATATTTTAATTGATCTGCCTGAGTTTCATTTACTTCTAAATAACTAATTAATGCATCAAAAGTAGGTTCGTTATTTAATTTATAAACTGCTTTATAATTACCTGGATTAATAGCAAATGCGCTTGTTGCAAAAGCAACCATGACTAAAACTAATACTTTTTTCATACCTTTAAAAATTTAAATTACCTTTTTTATTATACCTTTTAAATAAAAAAACAAAGAATTCCACTGTAATAGATTTGTGGGTATTCTTTGTATTAGATTAATGTCATATCAAAACTGATTTAAATGACGATGCAAAAATACATGTTTTAAAACATATAAATGGCATGTTTGTGGTTAAATCTTTTTCTATATGCTTTTATTTAACATTTAAAAAATGGTGAAATGATAGGTATCAGCCAGTATATAAGTTTTTTAAACGTATAATACCAACAATAGTTAAAAAGAAGGTTCTAGCAATCCGGAAAATTAAGTGTGAAGGGATAAAGTGGGGTAATTAGTTTTAAAAATAGTTATTATACCTTGATATACAGTATAATAAAAATTTTTGTTATCATTTTCCTTTGAAACTGGAATAATCGGGTAATTCAGCAAAAAACTCATAACGGGAGTTATTTGTATCAACTTTGCAGCAATAATGTTCAATTCCATTGCTAATCATAAAAAAATCGACCTTCAGTTTAGCATTATATACCGCAACCTGATCGAAAGTAGATTGAGTGATAGCGACGGTTGGTGCTTTTAATTCAATGATCAGAACTGGTAAAGAGTGTTCGTTGTATAAAATAGCGTCACAACGTTTTTTCATACCGTTCATACTTAACTGCTTTTCGATTGCCAGATAAGCGGCCGGATAGCCTTTCACTTCAATCAGAAAACGAATAAAATGCTGACGGACCCACTCTTCGGGAGTAAGAGAAACATATCTTTTTCGTTGGGTATCGAAAATAAATAACTTATCGTCCAGCTTTTTTATTCGAAAATTATACTCCGGAAGATTTAATTGCAACATTTTTTAGTATTTTTGTTTTCCTTTTTTATGGAGCTGCTGTAACTGCTTTAAATAATTGATGGCGAAGTTACAAAAACAATATTTAATATTGATAATAATGAAAACAAAAAAAGAGATTGTAGAAAATTGGCTTCCACGTTATACGAAACGTCCGTTAAATGAATTCACAGAACATATATTAATCACCAATTTTAATAATTATGTCGAATTATTTGCCGAATGGTATAATGTACCTGTTGTAGGACGTGATGGAAATATGCCGAATGCATCTGCAAATGGAATCACTATTATTAATTTTGGTATGGGAAGTCCGAATGCAGCCATCATCATGGATATTTTATCTGCTGTACATCCGCAAGCCGTATTGTTTCTGGGGAAATGCGGGGGATTAAAAGATAAAAATAAACTGGGTGATTATATTTTGCCCACTGCTGCCATTCGAGGTGAAGGAACCTCGAATGATTATTTTCCGCCTGAAATACCTTCATTGCCTGCATTTATGTTGCAACGTGCTGTGTCATCCAACATTCGTGACTTTGGAAAAGATTACTGGACTGGCACTGTCTATACAACCAACAGACGGGTGTGGGAACATGATGAGAAATTTAAAGAATATCTTCGTTCCACCCGTGCAATTGCAATAGATATGGAGAGTGCAACACTTTTCTCGGCAGGTTTTTATAACAGTATACCGATCGGAGCTTTATTATTGGTTTCGGACATGCCCTTGATGGAAGACGGAATTAAAACCGAGTTGAGTGATCAGAAAGTAACTGCCAGTTTTGTAGAAGAACACATAAAGATTGGTGTAAAATCACTTTCATCATTGATAAACAATAGCCGGACAGTCAAACATTTACGGTTTGAATAAGGAGAAGAGGTAAGGGGTGAGAGGTGAGGAATGAGAGATGAGTAGTAAGAAAGTACTAAGTAGTTGGTAGTAAGAAGAAGAGGTAAGAGGTAAGAAGAAGAGGTAAGAGGTTAGGAATGAGAGATGAAGAGTAAGAAGAATTAAGTATTAAGAAGTAAGAATTAAGAAGAAGAATTAAGAAGTAAGAAGTAAGAAGTTGGTAGCTAATTACTTTGATTAAATAAATAAAACTGAATTGTGGCAAAGCAAGAAACATCCTACGAACAAATCCTGACAGATCTTCGGAAAAAAGTATATTCTCCCGTCTATTTTTTGATGGGTGAAGAGCCTTATTACATTGATGTCCTATCCGATTTCATTCAAAATAATGTGTTGAGTGAAACGGAAAAAGAATTTGATCAGACCATTTTGTACGGGAAAGACGTTGATATTAATATAGTTATAAATGCAGCCAAAAGGTATCCTATGATGGGTACTCATCAGGTATTGATAGTAAAAGAAGCCCAACTTATTAAAGATTGGGATAATTTAGTTCACTATCTGTCAAAACCCTTAAAATCAACGATATTAGTATTCTGTTATAAATACGGAACTCCTGATAAACGAAAAAAATGGGTGTTGGAACTGAATAAGGTCGCAACGGTATACGAATCTTCAAAATTGCGGGATTATGAGGTAGGTTCATGGATTTCAAAGTATTGCAAATCAAAAAATGTAGCCATAGATGAAAAAGCGGCTGCTATGTTATCCGATTTTTTGGGTACCGATTTAAGTAAACTTGTTCATGAACTGGAAAAACTGGTATTGACTAAACCTGCCGGGACGCAAAGTATCACTCCGGAATTGGTTGAGAAAAACATCGGAATCAGTAAAGACTTTAATGTCTTTGAATTGCAGGCTGCGCTTATTAACCGGGATGTACTGAAAGCAAATCGAATCATACATTATTTTTCAGAAAACAAAAAAGCAAATCCAATGGTATTGGTGCTGGCACAATTGTTTAAATTTTTCAGTGAATTGATGTTATACCATTATTTACCGGATAAAAGTCAGGGAGCTGTTGCTTCTGAATTAAAGATAAATCCATATTTTGTAAAAGATTATCAAAAAGCTTCCCAGGTGTTCGGAGCCTGGAAAACCATGAACATTATTTCCTTTATTCGTGATACCGACTCGAGGTATAAAGGAATCGATAACCCAAGTACTGATGAAGGAGATTTATTGAAAGAACTGATATTTAAAATACTGCACTAAATTCAATAGAAATCGAACTGTCCATACCTCAAACTTTCAAACCTCAAACTTACAAACTTTCAAACTAACATTCATGTCGACTGAAAATTCTTCAATTCCTTTAAAGTTTATTTCTCTCATCGCTTTATCACTTCAACTCTCTGAAAAGCAAATCCGAAACGCCATTCAATTATTCAATGAAGGTGCCACTATCCCTTTCATTAGCAGGTACAGAAAAGAAATGACTGATGGTATGGATGAAGTTCAACTTGGTGATACCAAAGAGCAATATGATAAATTGTGTGAACTGGCAAAGCGGAAGTTCGCGGTTTTAAAATCAATTGAAGAACAAAACAAACTTACACCGGATCTCAAAGCGAGAATTGACAACTGTTGGAATATTACCGAGCTGGAAGATATTTACCTGCCTTATAAGCCAAAACGCCGCACAAGGGCTGAAATCGCGCGAGAGCGGGGTCTGGAACCCCTTGCAACAGGGCTAATGAAACAACAGTCGAATGATGTAAAAAAAATGGCACTTTCGTTTGTGAAAGGTGACGTGGTTGATACGGAAGATGCCCTGAAAGGTGCCAGGGATATCATTGCCGAATGGATCAATGAAAATGAAACAGCCAGAAATGCAATCCGTTCGGTTTTCAGGCGTGAAGCAACCATTTCGTCCAAACTTATTAAAGGAAAAGACGAAGAGGCTCAAAAATACCGCGATTACTTTGAAATGAGTGAAAAACTGGCCCGTTGCTCTTCGCATAGATTGCTTGCCATGCGTCGAGGTGAAACGGAAGGCTTCTTGCGAGTAAATATTTCACCGGAAGATGATCATTGCCTTGAAAGACTGGATAGAATCTTTGTTAAAGGAGATACAGAATCTTCACAGCAGGTTGGTGAAGCTGTTTCGGATGCCTATAAACGGTTATTGAAACCAAGTATTGAAACCGAATTTGCTTCCGAAAGCAAGGCTAAAGCTGATACTGAAGCCATTCGGGTGTTTGCCGAAAATCTGCGTCAATTGTTGCTTTCACCACCCTTAGGACAAAAAAGGGTATTGGGAATTGACCCGGGTTTCCGTACAGGCTGTAAAGTAGTCTGCCTGGATGCACAGGGTAATTTGCTCCATAATGAAACAATTTATCCACATCCACCTGTAAATGATACTTCTCAAGCCATGCGGAAAGTTCAAAAGATGGTAGAGGCATATGATATTCAGGCAGTAGCTATTGGAAATGGTACTGCCGGACGCGAAACAGAGCAATTTATTCAAAATACCCGCTTTGACCGTGAAGTGAAGCTTTTTGTGGTGAGCGAAAACGGTGCTTCCATATATTCAGCTTCTAAAATTGCAAGGGATGAATTTCCTGAGTACGACGTAACGGTACGTGGAGCTGTATCCATAGGACGTAGATTAATGGATCCACTGGCCGAATTGGTTAAGATTGATCCTAAATCTATTGGAGTCGGTCAATATCAACATGATGTTGATCAAATACAACTAAAAAAGGCACTGGATCAAACCGTTGAAAATGCCGTCAACCGTGTGGGCGTGAATTTGAATACAGCCAGCAAACATTTATTGATTTATATTTCAGGATTAGGACCACAGCTGGCACAAAACATTGTTGATTACCGTACTGAAAACGGAGCTTTTAAGAGTAGGAAACAATTAATGAAGGTTCCTAAAATGGGAGCAAAAACATTCGAACAATGTGCCGGCTTTTTGAGAATACCCGATAGTGTCCAGTTGCTGGATAATTCAGCAGTTCATCCCGAGAGCTACGGTATTGTAGAATCAATGGCAAAAGATTTGAAAATGGATATCAGGGACTTGATTCAGAACAAAGAACTAAAGAAAAGTCTTGATTTACAAAAATATATCACTCCTGCTGTTGGCTTGCCTACACTTAATGATATTTTACAGGAACTTGAAAAACCGGGTCGTGATCCCCGCAGTGAAATTCAGGTTTTTGAATTTGATCCCAATGTGAAAAAGATTACTGATTTGCGAACAGGGATGGAATTACCAGGTATAGTAACCAATATCACCAATTTTGGTGCTTTTGTTGATATTGGTATTAAAGAAAACGGACTGGTACATGTATCACAAATGGCTGATCGTTATATCAGTAATCCGGCAGAAGTGGTTTCAGTGCATCAACATGTAAAAGTAAGGATTATGGAAGTTGATGTTGAAAGAAAAAGAGTGCAATTGAAATTAATTTGATTCCGGGTTCGTATTTATAGCTAAAGTTTCATTTAGCTTAGTTGTTTCAAGTATCAATTTTTGGTTATCATTCACCGTGCAGGCAAATAAATAAATATCACCACCATCCCTGATCTTTAATTTTTTACGTAATTCATCAGCAGGGATAGGATAATTCCTGGTGCTGATATTTGCTTTAGGTATTTTATCAGTCAGATCTTTAAGTTCCTTTTTTGAATTTCCCCATTGATATTTTACTTCAAATACCCTGCCCGGGAATTCATGAATAAGTTCATTGGAGGTATATAGATGGGTGTTTTTATGTAATTTATGAATCTTAAAACTGTTTCCTGTCAATTTAAAGGCACCGCTTTTCATGATCGAAGCGTTGGGTTCATACAGGTATTTTTCTATATGAGTTGAAAATGAGACTGCCGCAGTTGATTCATCACTGAGTTTGTATTCAAAACTCTGACTCTCTTTGTTTTTTCTAAAATTGATGGTTTTTACCTGAATATCGTTTTGCACAGATTGATTCAGAATCAGCAGAACTTCCTTGCACTCGTTTTCAACACTGAGAATGTGGATTTCAGCAGTATTGGGTAATTCGAGAATTGCTGCCGAAATATCCATCATGGGTGATAATTTGATCATTACCCGGGTTGCCCTTTCAAGCAATTGTGGATATAATTTACTTAAATCAGGCTCACAGTCAGATAATAATACAACTTTTTTGCCACCGGTTCCTCTCCTTGCAGGATCTATAAATATCCAGTCGGCATGATCCATTTCCAATACATACTTTTCAGTTTCAGAATGAACGACTTTTATAGTATTGCTGCCTAATATTTTGAAGTTGTAAATTGCTAATCCACAGAGATTTTCCTGATGTTCTACATAAATTGTTTGTTTGAATTGCCGGGACATAAAGTAACAGTCCACTCCAAATCCACCGGTAAGATCAACCAATGAATTTCCTTTACAGATGGTAGATTTATAGCACGCAGTAGTTTCGGATGATGATTGTTCCAATGAAAGTTGTGCCGGATATAAAAAATCTTTAGTAGAATAAAATAGCGGAACTTTGGTTTTTACTTTTTGTTTTCCTGTAATTTGTCTGATTGCCAAATCGATATCAACATTGGAAACATTGCTGAAGTGTAATTTTAAAAAGAAAATGTCATCTTTTTCATGTTCTTTTATAAAACGTTGAGTTTCCGGGTTCATATAAATCAAATTTATTTGTTCCAAAAATACTACATTTATCCTACAGGTAACCGAACAAAAGACGTTTTTGTAAAAAAAATAAAAAAAGGTGCTTGATATTTTAATATCAAACACCTTGAAAATCTTTTAAAATTAATTCATTACCACATTATTACGGCACGGAAACTCATGGCTGCCGGAGGATTGAGTTTAAAGTCAGAATTTGTAACATAAACATTGATACCTCCAACAGAATAATCAAAATCAATAGTTTGTGTCCAGGAGGTTCCATCTGAATTCTGATAATGCCTGACAGTAGGCAAAGGCTGTTGAACAGCATCAATTATTATATTCGTGCTGACTGAACCATTCAGAAAAATATCAGATGTTATTTCAGGCATTGAGAAATGGCAATAGTAATATCTGTTAAGTTGGTTTACATCTAACGTTTCAATCCAATCACCGGTACCTGCTACTAAGTTAATAATCTTTGTGTTAGTTCCACCCTGTGGTCCTTCAGGACCTACAGGACCCTTACAGGATACCACGAATAATGCGATCAGGAATAAATAGAGAGTTTTTTTCATAAATGTTTTTTTTGTTTGAAGTATAGAATTCAATATTCTGAGGCAATATCGAAAACAAATATACTTAGTATACAAATATCAGAAAACGATTCTGATATCAATAATACATAAACTAATAAAACAGCCGAAAATTGTATTAAAGGTAATTTTTTAGATAAATTGGGTAAACTTAAATTTGCATATTCAACCATCATTCATTCAATCGGATTAGATATAGAAACGTTTATTTTATTTCAAAGTTATAAAACATAGGAATTATTTTTTGTACTTTTACACACGATTTTGGTATCGAAACAATCATCATTGAATCGATAAAAGGGAATCCGGTAAAATTCCGGAACAGTACCCGCTGCTGTAAGCTCTAAATAAACGTTTTGAACAACACTTTTGCCACTGATTATTCGGGAAGGCGTTCATAAACGGGAGTAAGTCAGAAGACCTGCCAATGTCAACATATGTTTTTTGCTTTCGGGATTAATAGCAAAAAGGGTTTGGACACTTCCGTGCGTGCATATTCTTCATTCATCATTGTTGTTCTTTTTTCCCTGAAACCGACATATGCAATATTGTCAACTTATATTTATGTATAATAATCAACAAGTAAAAATGAAATCAACAACATTATTTCTCGCAATTGGTATTTTCGGAATGTCTTTCACCTCGTGTAAACAAGAAACAGAAGAGCAGACAACATTAGTCGATTTTGAAAACGTATCTTTAAATGCTGATAGTATTTCGGGTGGAACCAGCTTTATTTCAGGAAATTCAACATTTAAATTAAATGAAGGTGCATTCTGGAACGGTGGGATTTTATGTTCCTCAAAAAATGATACCCTGAAAGCCGGATATTTGAATCAATACAGTGTAATAGCTGGTTCAGGAGCATTTAAGTCAAAGCAATTCGGTGTAGTTTACTCTCCCGGTGCATTTACATGTCCTGCCGATGCAAATGGTCCCTATTCAATTAAAAGTATTATGCTTACAAATTCCACATATGCGTATTTAGATATGAAATACGGAACTCCGGGGGTAAGTAAGGTTTTTACAGCCGGTGATTGGTTTAAACTAACTATCAAAGGTTTTAAAGAAAAAAATCAAACTAATAGTGTGGTTGTTTACCTGGCTGATTTTCGTAACGGTAAAAGTGAAATGCTGAAGACATGGGAAAAAGTTGATTTAAGTTACCTGGGTCAGGTCGATTCAGTGGCTTTTAATTTTGATTCCAGTGATAAAGGATCGTTTGGAGTTAATACTCCTTCCTATGTTTGTATCGATAATATTGAATTTACACAGTCTGTTTTGAAAAAATAAGAATTTCACCAGTATTAAATTTAACTTTTATCAGCTATAAAATTAACTTTATTTGCTATAAACAGGGGCTTTTTAGTCCCTGTTTTTTTTATTTGAATTTATTTTCAGGGAATAGATTTCTGAAAATGAATGGTGTAGGGACTTTAAGTAAAATAATTAAATTAAAAGCTTGTCAGATTAACCGAAAAGGACTACTTTTGTCGCGGGTAAGTCCTACACGACCAGCTCCTTTTGAACTCCCCCAGGGCTTGACGGCAGCAAGGGTAGAAAGTTGTAGCGGTGCGATGTAGGGGGCTTACCCACCTTGCCTCTTTAGCTCAGTTGGCCAGAGCACGTGATTTGTAATCTCGGGGTCGTTGGTTCGAATCCGACAAGAGGCTCACTAAAAAAGCCGTTTCCATGTATTTGGAAACGGCTTTTTTCATTTTACTTTTTCTGATTTTTAGAAAGATACTTTCGCTACGATATCAGGAAAATCAACCCTATAAATATATTCAACGAAAAGGATGTAAATTGTAAAGTGTAACTGAATAAATAATTAAATATCTTTTACCAGGATTTGAGTTGTATTTCCTTCGCTCCGTTGTTTAAAGTCAAGTGTTTTTTGCCAAAAGGAATCCAACAGCTCGTTTTTATTAGTCAAAAACAATTCAGAACCATAGCAATCTAGCTTGTTGAATAATAAATCGATAGTCAGTTGATTGATATCGATAGCCGGTTGAAAGGTCTTTGATTTTGTCGAATCATTATAAACCTCAATGAGAATTGAAACTTCAACCAATTTAGAGAGTATCTGATTCACTATTCGTGCAGGTAATTGGAAATCTTCGGATATTTCTTCCGATGATAAAGGTGGTCGTTGATTTTCAAATTGTTTTATGACAATGTAAGTTATAAACAAAGTAAGAAAATTTTTATACCGGGTACTCATCGTATCAATATCCAGTTCGTATTCGAAATATTTTATGTTCTGAGAGGCATATGATATTTCTGCTCCAAGCAATACGATTAGAAAGGATATCTGTAACCATAGAAGGAGTAACGGAATCGCAGCAAAACTCCCGTACACGATATTATAACGGGAAAGATAGACTTGTCCGTGTATGTACAGGAACTGGAAAAGCTGAAATGCTGTTCCTGCAATCACCCCTGCAATTAAAGCATTTGTAAAGCGGACTTTTGTATTGGGTATTACCATATACATAATAGTGAAAACTATCCATATTATGACATAGGGTGCAAATTTAAATCCAAAACGTAGAACAGGATTTAAAACATCATACAGGAATGATTGAGCAATAGCAGTATTGATGAAAATCGAAAGTCCACTGGATAAAACAATTAAGATTGGTATAATTAGTATGGAAGAAAAATAAGTACTGAATTGACGAACCAGTGACCGTGATTTTTTAACCTTCCAGATACTATTAAAGGCTCTTTCGACTTGCATGAAAAAATTCATGACCGAATAAAACAAAACTGCCAGTCCGATGCCAATGAATAATCCACCCTGCGTTGTTTCCAGGTACCGTTCTACAAATCCCATCACCTGAGGAATGAGATCTTCCTGACCGAAAAATGTTCCTTCGAGGGAACTCCTGATGAGTTTTTCAATCCCAAAACCTTTTGCGATGGCAATAATCATTGCAAACGTTGGAATCATTGCAAATAAAATGGAATAAGTAAGTGCTGAGGCTTTTACATTTAAGTCTTCATCGATAAAACCTCTGACCGCCAGGACCAGTGTTTTTATGAACCTGTATACAATTCGACGACGGCGTGATAATTCATGTTCAGTAATACGCCAAATATCGAATCGAATAAAATTAAATGTCCGATTGTATAGTGCTGTTAGCTTTGACATAAAGTTGATATGAAAGGTTGGACTGATAGAAAGAAGAAAAAAAAACAGCAGGTCTGTAAGCCGGGTTCTGTACTTTATTTGCATAAAGCGTTTGTCATTTATCTCGAACAAATGTCACCATTTGCCTTTAGCAATCTACCCCCCGACATCGGGCGAGCAACCCTACATGCGTCGGTATACATGATCTTGCAACCCATAAGACGTACGGCTTTGAATGTTACCACCCAAACCGGTGAGCTCTTACCTCACCTTTTCACCCTTACTCCGATAAATCGGAGCGGTTATTTTCTGTTACGCTACTCTGCTCTCACAAACAGCTTCCCGTTAGGAAATATGGTGCTCTGCGTTGCCCGGACTTTCCTCCATTCCCTAAGGAAAAGCGACAAACCGACCTGCTATTCTTTTGCAAAGATAGAGATAATATTTTATATTTGTTTAAAAAATATATGTTGTTTTATTTCAATCACTTAT
>Ga0302271_10001868_pt1 | contig 19670 bp, 11 predicted proteins | sample III_Bog_N1_1_FD_198767 | JGI IMG/M metagenome (GOLD analysis project Ga0302271, IMG submission 198767) | Peat permafrost microbial communities from Stordalen Mire near Abisko, Sweden - III_Bog_N1_1 | ecosystem: Environmental > Terrestrial > Soil > Wetlands > Peat | place: Sweden: Abisko... | reverse complement strand
TTATCTCAGATGCTGGAAAAATCGCAGTTACAACCATAAAAATAATTAATTTAATATTTTCGAAATTCATTGAATAATATAATTCGTTGAGCTTAACAATGAGACTATCATTGTCAGAAGAAAACATCCTTCGTGAATATCAAGCGACTACACAACCGCATCAACACAATCTCAATGAAGAATAGTTGCAATCACTTAAAGCATCTGTGTGTCTACCCTTTGCAAGGCATCTACAGGCTGAATCTTTATCGACTCTTTCGTAAGGAAATAGCACTATTTCATAGGTTAACAATGGTCATAAGCCAGCAAGCTCAGAAAGGTAAAAAATAAAAAAAAGAACTTTTTGCTGAATTCATTAAGGATTTTTTCTATTTTACAGGAGATAATTGAGATATGGAGGAGGTCAAAGAGGGGATTCTTCTTAAGTGAAATGCGTTTTTGAACTTTATCATGATGACGATGAAGATAACAACAACAACAGCAACAATAACAATATTGTTTAATCTCATCTTGAGCTGGATTACACTGGGTTAGCGATGAGTAGCAATCTCGACGCTAGCGTGAGAATCGGAGAAAATAGCAATAGCATGAATAAAAACAGAAGATTTTCATATGCATCTGGAAATATTCGACCTTCTCCGAAAAGTACATTCTCATCTAGCAGAAATAACAACAACACTACTAATCGCCTGCAAGGTTAATTCAAACCGATCATCGAATAATGTGATCAACCGAGTAAGTTTCTGTACAATACGATTCTCTCTGGGATATCTAACGGAACAGGGCCAATATCACAGAATTTACTTGAAGCTGACACAGAACAATTTTAATAAATCGCTAGAAATCCAGAAAATACATCTAAAATGATCCTGAACAATTAACCTCCTAATTACTCTGACATCCTCGATGCTTCAGCATATTCAATCTATCTACAGAATAATAAAAACAATAAATCTATTGACAAACAATCAAAGGGCTTCTTCACAAGTAGCAATCACAGTTCGATTGGATTCTCAGAGTCAAGCTAAATAGTGAATAACTCCAAGAACTAAATTAGCCGTTAAGCTGGGATTTCTTGGGATTCTAGGAACATTAATGATTATTGGAATTCAAATTATAATTCCGCTGCGGAAGCGTTGACACAAGCAAGTCTGCAATCAAGATAATCAAATAGACATTGCTAAAATAAAATGAATAAAGGAATTATATCGGATATTGTTGTAAATAATCCACTAAAAGTAAGCTCTATTAACCAGAGAAGGAGCTTTGAGACAAGTGGATTGAGTTAGTCATTGTAGGATAGAGTCTTAGTTATCAATTAGGAGGATCATGTAGAAAGGGCTGATATATAAAGTGATAAAGAAATGATAGCGGAGAATGCAAAACTTACAAAATTAACAAACTAACGTTCGAATCAAATTCAATGGGAGTAGGATGCGAAGAAACATATTGTGCAATGCTAATAATAAGTAGATTTAGCTGAAAATGGCAGGAATACAGCTGATATACATGAATTAATTGATTAATTTAATTTGCAGAGTCGAATAAAAATAAATGGAATGAAGACTTATGAAAAGCAGCATTGTCATGAGCGATTCTTTCAACGAGAAATCCCGTTGAGTTATGAAGAAGAATAGAATTTTTACCTTGAAACCTCAGCACGGAAGATCAAAGGGGAATATACTAAAAGAGTTGTGTCTCCATCAACGGATAAAGAAAATAGATCCAATAATGTTACAAAAGGGAGTTCATTCTACAACAATGAGAATAATAGCATGAATAATAAGGATAAGAGCATGCTGTTGTAGGAATACCCGAAGAAAGAATTGCGAACATTTGAATCTGGTAATTCTTCAGATGCGAACGAATACATCGATAACTACAAGAATCACAATAAAAAGATTGATTCACCTTGCTACAAATCAGTAGATAAAGATGAAAGGCTGAAGTAATTCTTTAGCTTCTAGAAAAACGAAAGTACAGCGGTGAAAAAGTAATTGCAATACAACCCAAGTTTGCAATATCCATCGCTTGGAGTTACTGGATTGTAGGTACAGAGTTAGATCCATACTTTTTAACTCGAAGGCAACGAGAATACATCAGATAGAGAAAGGATTTAGAAAAGAAATATTTGTAAATCTAGAGACGAAGGTGGATACAATAGCAAAAGAGACAACAACAACAACAACACTAAAAGTTAAAGTTAACGAAGCACAGGACGTAATATGCATAATCACACCGAAAACTAAAGAAACTCTAAAAAATAAATTGATAATAAGAATCATGTTATTACTTAAGATGCAGCGACTTCAGTTTCGCACTGCATCAGCAGAGATACATGCTCTCGAAATGGTAATGACTAGCAATCTCACTAATCGAGTATGCACTCTCCGATGCTGTAAGTCTAAGGAGTTGTGTGTGATCTGAGTTTTCCATCAATGACAAGTAAGGAATGCAGATCGTTTTAGTAGAATTCGATTGCTGCTGTTTCTGTGGATGGTGATTTACATCCCTAAACTAAACAATATCCAAACAATCAACGTAATTCTGTTGGAAGTATGAACAATAGTGAATAGGAATAATATCAAGAATCGCTGTTGCGTCGTGAATAATTTCCAACAAAAGAAAAGTAAATTTCTAGAATAACTACTCTGATTTCTAAGAACGAACTTCAACAACAAAATTAGCAATAATAATTAGCAAAGTTAAAAAATCACAATGAAAGTAAGGCTAATCCTTTGGAGGATTAATAAAGTTCTTCATGTAGGTCATATTCAAACTTAAGGAATGAAGTACTTCGCAAGGCAACTGGCGCAGAAGGGAGAATCGAATTTAAAAACCAAAATGGTGATAAAATATATTCAAGATCACCATATCAAGGAGATTAATAAGAAGAAGGGGAAAATAATTCTATGGTGAGAAGAATCGATGAGAATCACAACATAACTAATTAGACTGCTCCTTAGAAGGTGCTATTTTATAACCCATACCTTTAAGAACGAACAAACTAGCAGTAGACATAATAAAACCCCTAAGAGATTTCAAAATCTTCAAGATTATTGAGGAGTAATTCATGCTATTCCACTGATAGATGCGAGTATTCAGGATGTCTTCAACCCAAAAACAAAGAGTTTAACAGAGATTAAAAAGAAAATAACCTTTTCGCTGTAACTTCGGAGCGATCTCAAGGAACTTCCCTTAAAAATAAAGTATCAATCAAGAGGAAAGTATCATCTAATGAGAGAAATCATAAGAATAACTGTTCGACTGAAGAAAAGCCCAAGAATAAACTAGGAAAATATCCTAAGAAAATCATCCCTCGAGTGGAAAAATAAGCTAAGTTAAAGCATGTCCATAAAGAAGAGAAAAATCCTGTAGTTGTTCTTTCAGTTATTCCTGCTGATTAGCAGAAAAAAATCGAAAAGACAAGCACTCATTACAGCCATTCTGATTTGACAAGAATAAGAAGTAAATCCTTGATTGAGAAGATCTAACATGAAGCAATAAGTAGAGACTATGTGACTTATTTGATATAGCAGCATGCGTCTTGCTGCAGAAATTTCAGAAAAGAATTGCAAACATCCCTCTGCAACAACAATTGAATGGGAGAAATACACTTTTGAGATTATTTCTTAATTGAAAATAACAAATATTTGTGAAATTGCATGTTGTTATGTCATATTTTTTTAAGTTATTTTTCCTTTGCGATACAAAGTGAAATTATATGTTAAAATATTGATTCTTTTTCTCTTTTTTCAGAACTGTTCAATCTTTGAGTAGGGTGAGTCATAAATGAGAGGAATGAGTTCAAGATCAGGTGAGTATGTTACGGTGTCATGAGTACTTGTGCTGTTCGATGATTCAGCGAAATTCTAAGTGATCTGCTATGCCATCTTCCAGATAGCCTTGATTTGAATTCCGTCTTGAGTGAAGTAGTTAAGTCCAGCGGAGTTAAGGAGGTAGTATCCAGTGGGTGCGAGCATTGCACTCCATTCGGTGTATCCCCACCAATCCCAGCAACCTTTCGGGTTGTAAGGATAAATTGCACTCTTGATAGTTTGAGGGAACAAGACGATGATGTTGTTGGCTTCTGCGACTTCGATAATCCCGATGGATTAGATGTAAGTCAAGCCAATATCGGAAACGGATTACTCGCAGCCGTGGAAGTCTTAATTAATTAAATTAAACAAACAAAATGTAAATTTTAAAGGAAAATTAGTAGAATAAATAGCAATATTTTGTTTACTAATATGAAGTCTGCATTGAGTCTTGAGGTCCTTGCAAGCTGTTGGGACATAGATGTATGCGGCATCAGCCATGGAGGACATAGCTGAGTCGAAGAACTTCGATTGATTGAATTGAATGAGATTCTCAGGGATTGCAGTTACAGCTTCTTTAAGGTTTTCCCCGAATAAATGGCTCAAACTGATGTAAGCTTAGTTGTAGTTGCAGTGGTTGATGTAAGGAGTGCCTTTGAAATTGCAATTGTTGCTAACAAAAACACAAATAATTCATATTTTTTCTTACATACAGGACATAAATTTGATTTATTTTACCCCTTGTCGACTGTGACATAGCTGTGTTAAGCTGGAATGGCGAATTCAGTCTTGAGATTAGCTCCGTAGCTGTCAAATTAATGTGCAGCGATGCTTCCGCATTGAGGAGCAACAACTGTGTCTTGTGTTCCAGCGAATACATACACATTACTTTTTTGGATGTTATTTAAAGCATCCACTCTTTTTTGTTTGACTAGCTAGTTGACAGCATCAGTGACTTAATCATATTCGAGATCCTGTGGACTTGACATGCATTAAGTTGTAGCAAAAGTCAAATATCCTCTCGCACATCCAGCTGGGCCACCTGCGATAATACCTGAACCTTTCACGTATGCGGAATGTGCAAGATGGAATTACGCTGACATCATTCCACCTGAAGAAATGCCAGAAACTGTGACTCCTAATAAATCAGCATTCAGAATAGGTAGATTAGCTGGGGTCTTAGAAGTAGCTGTTGATAGAACTAACGCAGGGAGGACGAATAGAAGTGCGACTAAAACGGAGGGTTTCATTGTGAAATATGCTTTCCTTTTTGGTTTGTTTGCTTCCGTATTATTATTGGGATTGTTGTAAAATACTAAAGATTATTGCTTCTGGGATCACATATTGACCTAAGAATTGGCTGAGTAGTTGGATAAGTATCCTCTTTTTCAGAAATAAACCACAGAAAACACGCACATTTCATCTGAGAATTAATTGTGTACTTGATTCTAAACCATTCAATTTGGCAAAACTCATTTCACAAAAGAAATGACTCAGAGGGAATGTATATTCTTATGTAAACTGTGTGAGTATGTAACTAGACAGTCTTCCTTACAAGGATTGGAAAAATTAAAGATTCTAAAGAGGATTGATTGTATTCATGGAATTCTGATATTGCTGATAATAGCAATAATCATATTAAAATAAAGGCAAGAATAATTAAAAGCTTAGCTAGTTAATTGGAAATAATGCTTTCAGTTATTTTATAAGAGAGACAAACTTTCAATCTAAATAATAAAAATGATTTATTAAACTATTTTTTCTGTATGTTGTTAAATTTAAAAGTGTTTATTTCTCTTCTCAAAAACTATCCTATTTTCTTTTTCTTCTTCTTTTATCTTAAAAATCCCATATTTTCAATTCCATTTTCTAATTGATGGCATGAAAAAATCTGTAAAATTCTTGCCATTTTATTGTTGGTCAAAATTTCTTAGAAAAATACACCTCGAAATTGTTCCTCTTCAAAACAAAATAAATCTTGCATATCCATCCTTTTTGATTTATTTTATTTTTTGTCATAAGTAGTTCACAATCCGAAGTAGGAGTGCGATTTTTTATTAAAATCTCTCAAGAAAACTTATCGTAATGTTATTTTTTAAATATCCCAACCCTCATTGAAAAAGTTAAAAAAGACTGACTATGTAGGAAAGTTATTTGCTATTCCTCACTAGAAAAGCATAAAACAAACATTTCTTGAATAAAATAATTATTAAGTTGCATATGGAGGTGTATTATCTCCCTCTATTTGATATTTGAATGAATGTCTGATTCAATTATTTCTTTAAACTGTGATTAACTAAATACTGTAATTCCTCAAACAGAAATAAGAGGGGGAAAGAAATCGTACTACTGGATTCTAACGAAAGCTACTAAAATGCATTTTTATCTCATTAAACAAGCAAGTTTATTTTTCTGTTGATAATCTGAGGATATTAGTCAACTTGAGTATGTTCTGACTTCGAAAAGCGATTAAAACTACTGATACAAAAAAAAAATTATTAATTTATTTATTATTCGCGGTAAAAAACGAAAGACACTTACTTTATCAGCTAAAATAGGAGATCTTGAATATGTTTAGAAATAGTATCACCCATAGTTTAAATCCTATTACACTAAGCTTTCGATCATATTCTTATGAAAAGCTATTCAGATCTCATATCTTCAAATAAGTTACTACCACATTTTTCTTCGTTTTGTTCTTTTTTTGTTGCTTTTTCTAAAACTCTTTTTTGTTAGGAATTCTACATGTTTCTTGGACTAACAGCTGGCATTCCATGCTCGTACTCAGCGTACCTTGTAGCGAAGGAACAAACTTGGGAGTCAGCTATTCTACTCTCTATTTCTTTAATCATTCTAATTGGAGCAATATTCTTTTAGAAATTTCTTCAATACTTCATATTTTTATCTCAGATCTAAGCATGCTTCTTCTGCCTGTTGTTTATCCGTCTTAATCATTTCGACAACTAAATCATGGCGATACTCACAGCTTAGGTAAGTTAATTCTTCTTTCTTTGTGAGATACATGCTTTCTACTTGTAAAATATTTTTGAATTCTCTCGTTAGGCAATTTTATGCATGGTTATGCAATCTACAGGGTTGTTCTTAGCAGATGCATCCATTTCAATATTATTCTTTGTCTCGACGTTCTTTTGGACTGAAAGTTTCTAAAAAGAAAACACCTACCATCTCATCTCATTACATAGTCTCTTTTTAGTAGTGAAATATGTTATCCTTCGTCGTCTGAAATTAGAATTCTGCAGCGCTTATCAAATGCGAGAAGTGCTATCTTTCTTTGATAAAGTCCTTCAGATCGATGTACTCTAGACTCATTTAAACCCTATTTCTCATGAACTGTCCTTAACATGTAGAGATATAAATTACTTTCTTTAAAAACTTAACATTCTTAGAAGAGGAAACAACAAAAGAACAAAGGATTCCAAAATGACCATTTCATTTGTTTCCAAAGAATTTTCCATTTTCTAATTCTCAATATCTCTGCTGATTTAATGATCCACTTATATTATTCTCTTTTTGTTTAATTTTTGGATTAGATTTCAACTAGCATTTTATCAAAGGCGGAGGTTCTCCCAAGCACTTCAAAAACATTCTCTCCAAAATTAAACTTGATTACATATCTTCTGAAGCCAGTAAACTCTTGATTTCCAAAAAAGATCCCTCCTTGAAAGATTATTTAATGTCGCACCATTGGTTTCTTAACCATGCTGATAAAAATACAAACGATCACAATAATAATGCTAATAATATTCTCGCTTTCTCTGCCAAGCAAGATGGAAACAAATCATTTCAACGTGACAAATAAAATCGACTCAGCACCAAAGAAACACCAACGCAATCTCTAAAAGAAACCTAGAAGACACCTCTCAAGCAAATACCTTAGACATCCATTCGAAATATCTCCCAAGACAACTTAGATTCCCCTGGAATGAACAATTATTCCCCAACGAAAATGCTCCCGAAGCCAAAGAGAATATCGTTTGAAACAAATACAATCCAATCTGCTTTTAAAAATCAAACACAATATATTAATAGCAAGAGTTCATCAGATGATGTTGCTAACCATGCTTTGTCGTTTCATTTACCTGATAAGCAATCGACCATGCATCATTATTCCGTTTTCAACTCCAAGGCAGAAACACTTTATGGTTGGTCAATCGACGAGACTACGCATAAAAAGAATTATTATAAAATCAAAGTTAGTCCAATACACGCAGGCTATTCATATCTTGGTGTAACTTTGGAGAATCAAACAGAAAAACGATAAAACACAGAACAAAGGATTCATTACAAAACATAATCTAACCTATTAGCTGATGTGTTAATAGCAAATAAAACACAAGCTATTGAAGCTATTAAACTCTAACGACAAGGAACTTCTCCTTAAATGGTAAGATTACGAAATTTTTATCAGAAAATTATTCTTCAAAATCATCTTTAGATTGATTTTTAAACTAATTCTTTAATGTATTTTTCCAAATAGATACCTCTACTTTAGCTTATAAATTCAGTTGATTTCATTCAAGATTCGTTGCTCCTCAAAGCAGGAAAAGATCTTGGATTCATAAGTAAATCTACTTTTAGCCTCAAAAACTTACTTGAAGAAATATAAACTGTATTTAAAATGACTGGATCTATTGATGAACAAGCAAACACTCCTACTAAAACAATAAAAGCTGGTTTCTTCAGTGAGATACCTTAACGAAAATCGATTTCAGGAAAACCACCCAAAGATTCGTTATTTGCTCCATAACGAAAAACTGCTGCCATTCTTGATACTTCACAATTACTACCTACTACACAAAGCCCGCTACGCAAAACTCTTAGCAATAATATAGATCTTTTCTCTCAGAAAACAATGAATGTAATAGGGAAATTAACCCCTATTGATTTGAGTACAAGTTGTGTTCTACAAGATGATGCGTTTTCCATATTTAACGATAAATACAGGATAAAATAGGTATTAATCGCTCTTGCATCGAATATGCGATGTTGGCATAGAGCTTTGAATAATCCAATTTCACAAGAAAATGAAAACAATAGTAACTCAAAAACTCAGAATGATATGGAATTAACCTGTTCTGAAGAAAAAAATTAATTCTGTGATTTTTTCACAGTGAATTTTAAGCTGCAAGTCAAAGACTACTAGCTACAATGTTTAGGTCAAGAAACCTTACTAAAATACCTAAACGGAGTTAATAACACGCAAATAAACAAAGGAAATTTACTCTCAATACAGTCTTACATTAAAATGATTGGACCATACAAACTGAAAACTTCAATTGTCGAAGATAAATGCATCTAGATATCATTTGATATTTTCAAAAACGTCGACGTTATGGATATTCCTGAGAAGAATAATCAACTCAACGAAAGCTTGCAGTCGCAGTCTATGCTATTCTAAACGTCAATGAATAACTTCAGTAATTACCAAAAAGGAGGCGCATAATAATTTCGATCGTTGTATTTGTAGTAGTCCCAAAAACTTTAAGGGAAATCATACAAATCGCAGAAATCAAGAAAACTTGATAGGAGCATCAAATTGGGGATGGAATAGTATGGGTAATAATCTGCATAAGGATTTGAGAATTAGTCAGAAAGTATGATTTCATAAGGAAATGAAGTGTCATCGATAATTGGAGATCCTTTAAATAATTAGATTTAGCTAGCTGAAGGAGACACTGGAGGTATGAAAGGGGAAAAGATCAGTAGCACGCATAATGTATTGAATAAAGAAGTTGGGAAATCTTTCTATTCTTGCTAGCGATCTTAAGATATTGAATAATCGCAAGATCTTACCCTGAAACTGCCTGATTTAAACTCAGCAATCAAAATGATATTCAATTAAGTAGGAAATTCTCCTAGTAATTAAGTGAATCAATTAAGAATTCTTCAACCTGAGATGATTTAAAAATCAAAACTCAATTAAGGTCAAGTAGAAGATTCAATTTTGTCTGAGAGTAAATGCTGTAGTTTAGGTGAGTCAAACGGTATGATATTCAATGTCTAAACAAATTTGACTCAAGTACAAGCAGTTTAGAACATTCACACAATCAACTCGATTACAAATCATCTTATGTGAGCAAATCAAGAGTTTAATTGATTTATAATTTCAGAATAAAAAAAGCGTTTTTTTCCCTCAAAAATACGTTTTTATCGAGCAAATTTAGAATGAATAGCTAAATAAATTAAGGAAACGTTATGTTAAATTATGATTCTGTAGACAATTCATGCATTTTTCCTTCAGAAAATTGATACATATTAAGTTTTCCGATATTGAAAAGATTTTTTATTTGAATATCTCTTGCAAAAGTAGTAACAGTATTGAATATTCACACTCAAAAAGAACGTTAAGGGAACTTAAACAAAATAAAAAACAATAGTGTTTGTGTAACGCTTTAAATAATGCAATTAATTTGTAATTCAGCAAAACTTTTGAAGCCGTTAGCAAAAAAAATAACTAACAAAAAACAAAAAAAGTTTGTTTTTATCAAGATTGTGGGGATTTAAGTAGCAGTTTACTAGCAGAATGTCTACATTTTAACATGAATTTATTAATCCTAGGTTAAGGTTATTTCAACTTCAAAAGCCAATCAACTGACAATTGATCTGATATAGAAGTTATTTAAAAAAACTAATTAAAAATAAGTAAAAACACATAACTAGAACTAATTAGTAGAACTTAGCCTAAAAATGATGGAACAGTACCTAGAAGGGATAGGCGGCTTGATGTTCTTGCGGAAATTGGATCTATTCAGTTAACCGTTCTATCATCGAGTTGACTACAATCAAAAGACGAAGAAAACAGCATTTGGTGGGTTTATCAGTGCCTTCATTATAGTTTTGTCTCTTTTGTACTTATTATATATTCTATTCTTGTTTTTCTCTGATTCCTACACTCCTATTATCACCTAGTCTGTCACAACTTAAGACACCCTTATAACAAAGACCCTTGCATTCTCGCCATTTGCTTTCACATTTAGATCAGGCAACTCAGTGTTTACCAGCTGGAATACATATTTTGCTGTGTCAATGTACCTCAGTAACGATGGACCTTCTACAGCTTCTACTTCATTTTAAATCGTCTAATGCAAGGATGTTTTGCCAGCGCTCACAACTATTGAATCACATTACTGTATTGATACCAATAACACTCCTTCTATTACACTTCAAACGAATTAATCTAGTCCTTCAGATGATGTCAGATTCACATTCGCAGTACGTAGATAAACTGGATGCATTTCGAGTAAGAAGATTATTTTAGCAAAAAATAATTATCTCTTTTTTTCATCATTTTTTGGTTTTCTACTTTTGATTCTTAGCGGCTTCATGCTTTGCTGAACCAATCTTGAAAGGATAAACATTTCAATTAGAGCTCGTGTTTCTCTATCAACGATACGATGCAACAGAGAAAAAAATCAAAATGGTTGTGCAGCGAGATCACCTCATTATCGATCCCAATATGTACGTCAACGATGTCTACACAGTAAGAGTTTTTGGATTTGAAGATAGAAATGGAAATGTAATATTTTTTTAATTCTGAAATGTTCTGAATTTAGGTTATGAAGACAAGCGGAAAAGTTGACACAGGGTTTTTACTCCCAAGTTGGACTTACTATGATTTTATTAGTGATTTCAGAAAATCATCGTCAGTTATTACAAACACTTTCATGCAACTTAAATATTCTACTGTTAGCTCTTCCTCTGATCTCCTCTTGATGACACAGATTCAATTAAGTGATTCCTATACTGATCTCATTGTGGAATATCCCAAAATATCCATAGTCCTAGCTTAATTTCAATCCATCTTCAGTACGTTGCTCATACTTGGAATTCTAGCCAAAGTTGGCTCTGAAAACAGAAATACTGAAGAAAGCATGAATCTTATGATGAATCATTATTACAAAGGATCAGCTCTTGAAATTGACTAATATTTAGAAGATAAAAAAGGCAACAAAGAAAAAGGTGTCTAATTTAAAGGCAAGCAAGAAGGTTCTGCTTAAGTTATCCCTTAGAAAGATAAAGTCGATGAGGTGAAAGAAAGGTCGAAGGTTAAAAACAGACTCTTCAGCTTCTACAACCTCAACATGTAAGAACACATTATTTCTAAAAAAAGCCCTCAATGCATGATTTACTAATCAACATGCTTTGTGAATGATTCTTCTTTAAATAACTTTTTTGGCTGATATATTTTTTCTTGAATATTTAGCTTAAAGCACTTCTACAGCGATGGATCCAAAATCAATGAAGAAAAAGATGATGTCCAGCTCAAAAGTTTCAAAAAAATGATCAAAAAACAGTGGAGTCTCGTCAATGCTCATCAACTTCACTAAGAGATTCTGCACTTGAAAACATCCTTGCAGCTTCTCTTGACTGATAAGTAGTACGCCGCTATTGAGTTTGTAGGCAGGAATCTGTATCCGAATGAAAAGAAACCTAACCATCTTGAGCTTCTCGACCAAATTGATGATGATGAAGATCTTCGAGCATAGAAAGCACTGGAATATTATGAAGAACTAGCTTCAAACAACAATATTACAAATCCAATTGATCTAAAATTCAAAGAATCCTTCCTCCAATCGATATTCGCTCCCAACAAAAGCAAAAATTACATGTAAGATGAAGAAATGGATGTTCTTAAGGAAGATAAATCTCCAAATAAAGGGAGCAAGACGATTCCGCTAAACACAGAAAATAGATAATTTTGAGATTTAAAGTTAACTTTTTACTCATGCGCTTCCATGTAGACTTTATTTCTAATTCAAAAAAGGAATATACTGTAGCTGTTTTGCTTAGTTTGTCTTATTTTCTACATATTTTAATGTTTGCATTGCAATTTCTTAAAATAATAGTAGACTTTAGATTCTTACTTTCAATCATGAAAGTCATTACTTTTTATTTTTAAACCTATGCTAGTTCATAAGGAAATGAATTAAGCATTTAACTTCTACTATGGTCTACTTTGAAATTGAAATCTGAGAATTATTCTTGACGTTATTAAAGAAATAAGGATTTTATTCTTATGATTTATTTGTTTTGAAGATATTTTTTTTTAAATTTACTTTTATTCTACTTTCTTATCGTATAATCTTACTAATCTAACTGCTTTTTATAAAAAATATTATTTTAAATGAATAGAAATGTCCTCTCTCTCTCTTGTGTGGTTAATTGAATATCTTTATACTCAAACAATTTAATATTCTGGAACATCCTATGAACAAGAAAAAAATTTATAGGAATACAAATTATCACATTTAAACTCATTCCTAAGTGAAAAAAATTTCATAAAAACAAACAAAATAAGCTGAAAGATTTAATTAAAAATGATGCAAGCTGCAAGAGGATTTTTTCTTATTGGATGCAAGAACAGTTTGATGCTTCCAAAGAGCTTCATTCATCCTTTGTTAAGATCTCATATGAGTTCTTCAGTTGGAGTTGCCGGAGAAATCTAGAAGCGAGTAATCCAATGCCTAAAGAAACACGAAAAACTTGAGAAGAAAGAATTAGAATTGAAATCGAAATTCTCTGAGTTAGGATTAGATTCTCTTGAGAGAGTGGAACTTATTGCTCAATTAGAAGAGGAATTTAATGTGACTTTGGAAAACGAGCAAGCAGAAAAAATTGCAACAGTTCAAGATGCAGTGAATGCTTTTGGTAAATGAAACAAATATATCTAATCGAAAAATAAAGAAATATCGCTGAAAAATCATAGCTAAATCTCTAATACAATAAATCGATTTGTTTTCTTTGTGAGATGTGAAATATTTGTTTGAATTTCAATAGATTTCAAAGCATTTCAGAAAATTTTAAAAATATGTAGTAGATATTACAAAATCCATTGATTTTCTATTTGTTTTTCGACTTTTTTTGTCTCAAAGAAACAGTCCAAAAAAAATTATTAACATTATCTTTATGTTTTGAATATGCAATAACATAAATTTCAATATACCCAATTTCAACTATGATTAATATCTATGATATGGCTTTTTTTCGTTGGACTTTTCTATGTCATTGCAGAGTATCTCTTCCCTTTGAGTTTAGAAGTAACTGATTTAGCTCCTTCTTGTTTTGATAGCAGATAACTATATTACCTACTCTTTTTCCTTAAAATATCGTAACTCGCAAGGACTTTGCTAACATTATTATGTGGAAAGTAAACTCCAAATGATTTCATTTTATCAAGCAACTCCAAAATATTTTCTTCCTTTTTTATGCTTAATTTGGTTGATTATCCAAACGATCTGATGAATTTAATAGCAAGACGATGATGATGGTCATGATTTTTCTATGGATTATTGAATTTCCCTTCTGACCCAACCTCAGATTCTTATTACTGAAAGGATTAATAGCTGGATTAGTTTATTTTGACAATCTGATCACTATTTTGATTGGTGTAATTTCCCTGTTTTTACGCGCTTTCATCTCTTTCTTTTGGTGAATTGCACTTTTTAGGGAAGATGTTAGAAGATTTTAAAGAAAACTGATCCTTGTATTATTTATTGTTATTTTAACGGTTTGAGGAGGATTGGTCTTCGTTAGTTTGTTATTGTGGATAACTTTGAAAGGTTTAGAAGGAAGTTAGTCCTTTATTAGGATTTCCTCCTAACGAAATAGTTGGCTTTTTCGATTTGGTTTTCCTAGTTTTGAAGAAGAAAAGCTTAATGGCAACAAAATACTAACATAGAAAAGATAATCTCTTACCTGATCGTATTTCCTTGTATTTTTGGTGAAAAGTCTTAAATCGAATTCCTAATAAAAAATTGAGTTAAAGATTTGCTATCAATCAAGAAAACAAACTGAAAAAAACTAAAATAATCTTTTACAGTGTATTTTCTTGGAAGTTGTTGATTGAAATGGAATCGTTGCTGTGCTCAGCTTACAAATTATGACTATTCAAAACATCCATCTGATTTTCGCTGTCTTCATTCGATGATTTCATTTCTTATTAAGAGAACTTCTATGCACTGATTAAGATCTCAGTGAAATTCTTGGAGCTGAAAGGGAGTTTTGTTTTACGATCATACCGAACTCGAAGCTTCTATGTGCATTTATTATCTGCATCTACAATCTTTTGGATATTTGGAAGATAATGCACATAATCGCAATGCTTAAACGAGTGGTCATATTGGTTGCAAGCACAACATTTCAAATCCAAACCTTGGCTTTTCTGTTGCATATTCAAGTTGTCTCTGAGGTAACAAAATTTCTCCTTTTTTTTGGCAGGAAAAATAACAATTATTTTTAGTATTTTTGTATGAAATTAGCTAATCGTTAAGTTTGATATTATTGGTGTGTTACATAATCATTTGGAAAAGCCAGTAATAGTTTCAGGAAAGAGGAATATTCAATGTATCCTACTACTGTTTAACTTATCGCTTTGATGCTAGATAATCTCCTTTATTGACTAAAAAAACCCTGTTATCCTATGATAGCACCTTTCTGTAAAAATCAGTATCACTAAGATATCTGAAAGATCAGAAAATAGCTTACTTTTTCCCATATTTGAAGTTGAATGCATGTTGGTTCTTCAATAACTTGAGAAACTTGAAATCAAAAAGATAATTATGTCTTTTTATGTCAACCCCAAAATTAAAGTATTTGTGTTTTTACTTTTTCCTTCTATTAGAAAGTAAAGGCCATCTGAGGGATCTTCTTTACGGAATCTTTTTCAAAAATATTAGAAATAAAAAAGCTAACTTTATGCATGATTCAAAATTTCATGATTAAGTACAAATATTCTTCAGCGAAGATGATTTTCTCCTTGACGATTTAGCACAGTTTTTCGATGAAATCAGGTGAGAAATTGAGAGTCATTACTTTCTAAGTAAGAAGCAGTTTGTGATAGAGCGCAAGGCAGACTTCGTTTTTCAACATCTAATGCATCGAACTTAGAAAATATTCACTTGTTTCCTTCTCTTTTGAGGCTTGTTTGAATTGATACGAGAAATACTTGCGAATTTTGTTGCACAGACTAACACTTAAATTATTTCTCTTCATAAACTACTCAAGCTTTTAGCTTTGATCTTTGAAACGCAGCTTATCCTTCTCCATCTCTTTGATCAATTCTCCCACAAGATTCAAAGAATATCCGAATATTCCACATGAACCTAAGACGATCGTTATTACAAACAGTCTCTCATCTGTTAAAACAATTTATAAGATCAGAAAATTTACAATCATTCAACTTTTTTTTAAATCTTACAGACAGTAATAGGAACTATGTCTCCATATCCAAGTGTCACCATTGTCACTACAGCCCAATACAAAGAATTCACGTACATTTCTAGCAAACTCGAAGAATTACGATCCACTTTATAAGTCCATATTTCATCAGGTTCAAAATAATTGCTTTCAATTTTTCCAACAATACGAAAAGAGCAAGCAGCAAAATGAGCGACAATCAGCAGGAAACAAAGGAGTTTGATGAGTTGCATTGTCACACTTTACCTAAAACGGTTGCTAAGTTTGGCTTCTATCTTTTTGAAAATCTGATTTATATTTGTAATTCTAGCTAAAATACATAATTCTGCTAGATCCCAGCTGAGAGATATAAATAGAATCACTATGATTAAGAGTCGCTTACTTGTGATAAAAACAAAACCATAAATGTCCTGAAAGAAGTTCATTGGCTTCCAAGTGGCAGGAACAAATGAGAAAACTTGCTTACAGAATTTTTTTACGGAGATAGAATTATATTATGATTTTCCTTGAAAATATCAATTGACCTTATCTGTAAACGCCCTAAGAGATTCCATCAAAAATAGAATGTCAATGGATAAGTAGTTCATAGTTTGCAGAAATTAATCCTTTTTGATTCTTACTGTATTCAGCCCAAGAAGAATTTCCATAATATATATTGGTAATCCAAGAAGAGCTAGATTAGGTAGTCCGCCTTTTTTAAGTGAAAATCTAATACTCACTTCAAAAATCTAATAAACTAGGGTAAGAAGCAGAACGGAGTTCCAATACAACATCAGCTAGGTTTCCTATTAAAAAGTCATTCATAGTCGTTAATTAAAAATGATTAAATGAAATAATAATCATTTTTTGTTCATTTTCACAGAAAATTAATTAATTCAATTCCTTATTCTTGAATTCACGATATTATTAAACTAGTTAAAGAAAGAGAGAGAGAGAGAGAGTAATATTAGTTTTTTTACTGGATTTAGAACGCAAGAATCAAACTTCTGAATAGTCTGCCAGAATTTTCCTAAAAAATTAATTGGGTTACCTGTCAGTCGTGCAATTTAGCTTGATTAATAGAGGGAAATGAATTCCTTTAAGTTTTTGTTTTGTTTTGTCTTACCTTTATAGGATGAGATCATGTCCAACTTGTTCTACTTTTTGTTTACTTGCACTGCATTCTAACAAAAAATTCAAAGTAAGAGCAGATTATTTCCTAATGTGTGTTACTTTAGGCATTTTCCCCTGCATCTGTAGATATTGATCATAATCGAAAGAGGAATCTCCTATGATTTCAAAGCAGTTACTACTCATTTTTTTGTATCTTCCACTTTCCAATTTTTTCAGAAGAGCCTTCATAAACCTCGTGACTAGTGTGCTAAGCTTGATTTTAGCGAGAATTGCTGCGAAAGGGGATGACTATGGGGCATTAGCATTTGTGGATTGCTAGTTTTAGTGATTTTTATTGTTTTAGTTCAGAATCATATCTTGATTCTGTGTTTATTCAAATAATTCCTAGAGTGCTTTATCTCTATTCGATTTTGTGATGACATTCCTGATACTTGCCGTCTCTGAGAGTCTATGTAGTTATTAAATAGGATTCATGGAAGAGTCAACAAACATCAGGGATTCATCTAAACCATTTTTTGTTCTTTGACTACTACTGTTATATGGCTCTAATTGAATACTCATTTCTTTTTCCCTTATTGCATATGCAGCTTGATCATTAGAATTAGGCACTTTCGGTGTGAGTTCCACCATTGAAACGGAGTCATCTGCATGAGGCTATGCAAATGATAATTAAACCTTCGAATCATGGAGTTTTTAATCGCTTTAGTCCATGAAATATGACCTACTCATTTGAATATTTATTGACTTATTTTTAAATCCAAATTTAATATGATTTTTATGATTAATAGCAGAGAAAGATTATTCTTAGTAATCCATCAATTATTATTGATTTATACACATTGTGTTGATTAAACACCCAGTAACTCGTGCACCCACACAAAAGAAGCTAAAACTCAGTAAAAAATAATAATGAAAACTGTTTGAAGAAAATCTCTCTTGAAATAATTTTCCCTAATTTCAAAAGAGGAAATACATTTATTGAATTTGTCAAGGAGTTTTAAATTGATATTACTTCACTTGAAAAATTAAATAAATGTGAAAAAAAAAATGCAAAAAAACCTAGCTCCTTGATTAGATGCACATAATTGAAAAGAAAGTCATTAGGAAAAATTTATAATTTGTATTTTTGGAAAACTTGATCAATTTAAAAAGGAGTGATTTAGAAAGAAGCTTACAGCTTCAAAGGGAAATGTGGGGAAATACTTTGAATTGTATTAAGAGAGATTAATTGTATTTTTTATGAATGGAAGGGGATGAAACATAAAAGTCAAGCTCAAGGAAAAACATCGTTACTAGATTAATATCTCTGAGTTTTATGATAAGCCGAATTCAAAATAGCAAAAACATTTTTAATTCGATTCTGGCTCAGCTGTTTTGGGAGGGAAGAAAAAAGTACTTGTTTTTGCCCTTAGATTTGGAGATTTGATCCTAGCATAAAATTCAAACTGAAGCAGTAATTAGTGAAAATAAATGGATGAATACATTCAAGGGTTTTTAAAAGAACTGAACCAGACGATGTAGGGCATAAACGAGAAGCTTAAAAGCGAGATCAACACTTAAGAAAAAATGCATGGAAAAGAATGACATTGAGAAGTTTGTGACTTGCTTGGAGAGTACTGTTGAGAAAATTGAATGGGAACAGAAGAACCTTGAGTTTCTTATGGTGTGCTAAAAATACAATACTCAAATGTGTATCAAGAAATCTAACGAAAGAGAAAATAGGCTTTACTAAGTTCAAGGAAAAGATGAATGTTTTGCTGAGAATCAAGCACTTGGAGAAACAATCTCAGAAAATAGTAATCCCCTTTTTCTTTGAAAAATTTGGTCAAAAAAACTTCTCTATTTGGCTCTTGTTAGAAAATAAGAATAATGTATTGAAAACAAGAAATACTTTAAGTACTTTTGTCTTGGGGTAAAACACACACATACAAGTAGTTTATTCATGAATTTGATAAGGAAATGAAAGTAGGTTGAGAAGGAGTAATAGTTTTTATATTTATTGAAAGGTTTTATGTAAACATATCATGGAATAGGGGGGGGAGGGGTGGATACTTTGAAAGCATAGCTTGACAAGAAGGAATTTGAATTAAATTTAAAAAATAACAAAAATGAAATTCTATATGGATTATTTCCAACATTTTATTGTTCTGTTGTTGGTATGTCATTAGTGGAAAAAGTTTGATGAAAGTGCACAAAAACTAACTGAAAAAAAAATGAAAGTATTCAAAGATGTTTCACTTTAAAATCTTGCTAATAAAGATTGAGAATATTGATGTTTGCTCTCTCAGACTAACAAATCGAGTGCTTTAGCTGGGAAATTACCAGCTAGTAGTGCTTCATACTGAAAGCGCTAATTCCAATTTTGAGATTAATCAATTTATCCTCAATCAGAAAGGAATTAGGAATCATAAACAGGCAATGCTCCTGGATTAGGTGAATGCCTAAATCAAAAGTGCAATACCCAAGAAATGTAGTTTTTTTTGCTAGATTTTAAAAAGATAAAACCTTCTTAGTTGAATTTTG
>Ga0302271_10001867_pt1 | contig 19670 bp, 7 predicted proteins | sample III_Bog_N1_1_FD_198767 | JGI IMG/M metagenome (GOLD analysis project Ga0302271, IMG submission 198767) | Peat permafrost microbial communities from Stordalen Mire near Abisko, Sweden - III_Bog_N1_1 | ecosystem: Environmental > Terrestrial > Soil > Wetlands > Peat | place: Sweden: Abisko... | reverse complement strand
ACTCAGGCATTATGCATGAGAGAATAATAGAACAAGAATCACAGTTAAATAGCCTACTTGAGAGTGGAGAACCATCATAAATTGCAAACAAAAATATGATTTTCGAAGGATTGATTCTTTCGTTTGTTAATTATGCGTTATTTGCTTTTCTTAGATAGCACCTACATAGACGCACACACATAAAGAAAGGAAATTTTTAATATTTTAAAAACTAAAATAATTGGCGGCTATCAAATATTAAAGAAATATCCTATTTTAAGCAGAATGAATGTTATTTTTGTAATTTTTACTAAAATTTAAAGCAAATTGAGATTATCTGAGGTGATTAGATTCAGTTGTTTGCTTGATTCTTTTATTTCTATCGAAAATTTTGTGAATGAATTAAAAAGATCTAAATATTGAGGAGATGAAAGAAAGATAGAGATGTTTATTATTGTTTTGCTTTAAAACTAGATCAAAGCAACAAAAAACCCTTTATTTGTTTCTCTTTCTCTTTTCTTGTTTATATTATATTTATCTGATAAATCTATTTGGTTTGTTTATTAATTCATTGAATTTCCACTCTCAAATTCTTTCCCTTTGGGTCAATTGTTTCCCTTCACTCAAAGTTGTGAGTACTTGAGATCTTTTCTAACATTTCCTATCTTCTTCAATAAATAGTATTTTGAAAAATCATTATAATGGGCATTATTTGATGAAATAGCTTTGTCAAAGTATGAAGAAAATATCATAATAATTAGAATAATTGTAAGAAGATTTGGATTTACCAATATCCTTAAGTGTAACCAAGGAGAGTAGACTACTCAGAGGATAAACAGCGAAAATAATGGAAGGGTTATTATCAGAGGAATAAGTAGGAGTGCGGGATTATTAAAGCTTTATGAACTTGGATAGATAAGATACAAGGAGAACAAATTAGAGAAAGTGAACAAAAAAGATAAACAATTGTAATATTTTAGAAATATATGGAGATTGAGGAATAAGATCAGAAGCTCAATGAACGTAATAGTCCTGCAGAGGAAGTTGAAACTCGCTAGATTGCTAGCTAGATTGCTAGCTAGATTAGTGAGAAAGTAGAAGAATAGCTAGAAGTATTGTCTTCTTAGAATGTTTAAGGAGGCAGCTTTTGCAACAACTACAATGATAAAAAATAGCCATTAGACAATCAGCCAACTACCCTCCGAAGCAAGAGGAAGTACATTAAGAAAGTCATCTAGTACTTCTAGAAAATCACTAAAGACTCGAAGGACACACTGAAACCATAGGAGCTTCAAGTACTTCCACTTTATTAGTCTGTTCAAGATAAATTTGAGTTTCTTCTCATCGGTGGAGACTACATCTATAGACTCCAAACAGAACTAGAAAGAAGCACTAGTCCTCACTAACTTTGCTACTCCTCCTCTTCCTCTATTGACTTCAACGATTCTGAGCGCTCCTTGAACGCATATAAAGATATACTCTGTGTCAAGAGAAATCAAACTTTTTTCACTGTAGAATTGCAAAACAAATTCGCTGGAATTATTGATTTCAGATAGTTCATTTCAGCTATCGACACAGAAACTTCAGCGCTATCTGGGGAAAGCATTATCAATACCTTACTTGAATTCCAGAAGATGCTCTGTTAAAACCATTAGACCATCAAAGATATCTTATAATTCTACCCTGATCATAAGCAACTTATATCCCTGCAAAAATTACGTCTAGAATTCTTTGAAACAGCTGGATATCAATTTCTCAAAGAAAACTACAAGGAAGATGATTTTTTGTTAATAGGTACAATAATGGCTAGCTTCGATAAGCAAGTTCCAGTGTTGAACAGTCTTTCATTTAATAAAGCTGCGGTGGGACTCATCGGTGGAGATTTTGATTTTTTATAATAATATTTTCTCCGCAAAGGTATCAAAGAATTCTTTGATTTTCAAACAAGAATAATGATATAATCATGTCATATTAGTGGGATAATCAAGCAGACTAATCAACGGGTTACAGCTCCTTTTACACTGATAACATATGATGATATTCGGATAAAATGCAGGATTGAAATTGTTACTTTATTTTTGGAAATACCAGAAAACCTGAAATACAAGACATCTAAGATTAATTCTATGGATGTCCATGAAGGTGCATTCACTTTAAGGATAATATTATCTCCAGAGCAACTCGAAGAGATAAACAAAATCAGAAATGAAGGATTATTTGAATAGCATTAGAAATCTGAGTTGGCATGTAAAGAAATTGATGTTTGCTATAATATGCAGAGCTAGTATCTCATGGAGAAGTATTATGCAGAACATCTTAAGACTATCTCAAAGGAGCCTTTGTTTGCTGGGACAATTAAAGACAGCAAGAAAAACAAGGAAAAGGAAATAGGATAAGAAAAGGATTTAAATGGGGAATAACAAATATTAAATTAACAATCTAAGGAAGTGAAAAGATGCGCGTATAGGTTATTATGAGAGAAAGAGAGAGAGACTTAAGGGAAGAACAGATGCATGCAGATCGAAGAAAAAAAACTAGGATATTATTGAAAGATATCGAGGTTGTAAATTTGAATAGTCAACTGTATGTCTTAGTTTAAGTGGATAGTTAATGAATTAGTTCAGCGTTTTCTTTTAAAGATGATTTGGTAATTGGTAGAGGGAAGAGCTTATTTTGTCTACAATGATTGATTGTAAACGAGATACATTTCATTAGTTTCATTTTTGATTTGCCTATTTGTATATTTCTCCAATAAGAATGAAATTCTAGCTTTTTTTTATTCATTTTTGATAAAAAAAGAAAAGCACATTTTATTATTATTCCAATGTTCAGAAAAAGGAATTATTCTTAGTATAAATAGGATTATCAAATGTTTTTTTTGTGAAATATCCATTATTTTTCCTTCAGACTAACTCTTAGAAAACAACAACAATTTATTAGATTTATCATTTAGGAGATGTATCTTTGTCTTGAAGGTTATTAATTGAAAACACAATCCTAATAATTATCAAAGTTGATAATTAAAACATTTTGTATTTTTATAAGGACCTATCAAAACAAATGAACTAATTAAATTCATATTGCAGAGGCAAAACATTTAGGTGAAGCAAACTACTACTAAAATAATCCCATTATCGAGAACAGAAAGTGATATTAATGGGTATAAAATAATAAATAATACAGGGCGACCCAATGAAAATTTCGTTTTTTTATTAGTAAATTATTTTGTAAAATAAAATTTGTAATTAATTAATAATAACTTATTGTTTTTATTCTTGTCGTTAATCTTCTTACGATATTAATAATTAAGCCGTTAGCCTTTACAAAAAGATTAAAGTCCAAAATGGCATATCAATCATTTTACAAAAATAATTGTAGGCGAAATTTTCATTGGCCACCCTGTAATAAGAGAAATAATTAAATTAATTATTTTTTCAAATCCAGCAAAATATCTTACAAAAATCAACAGAGATTCCTATCCATTCTTTCCGTAGAATCTGTAAATCAGATTATCTTGGAGAAGATACAACAGACGAACACACAAGGACAATATAAACATTTCAAACAATCGCTGCCTTCACTTGAATAACATTAAATAATAATTATTTTTTTCTTTTGGTTTTAATTAGCCATAGAATCCCTCTTCCTTTCCCTTCCCATTTTTTAGCCCTTTCTTTAAGATATTTTTCAAAAAAAAAACTAAAAATTCTCCACATCTGAGTTACATCATAAAATGATACAAAAATTCTAATATTGGTCAGATTTTTCTATTATTATTTCGAAACAAAAGATTGCTCAGAAACCTCATGCGATCATCAACAATGTAAGGCTAAACATCACCAGTTTCTTGGAAGAGTTGAATTTTTTGAGGATTTCAGAGAGAATGCTAGAGACTTAGCTTAGTTGAGTTTCGATGGGATTCAGTTCTGTTTAAGCAATAGACCCAATTATGGAAGCATCACATATGTCCTCCATAGTCTTGCTGTTAGTTGTCGAATTAGTTTTTTCATATTCTCAAGATTAGTTAAGATTGCTCAAATTTGGTATTAATTGTTGTAACTAAGGTAGAGTTAGTTGTTTCCTAAATAGCGTTAAAATTCAGGAAATGTTCCTGGCACTTGGATTTTGTGAATTGATTGGAATATAATCCATCTGGACATTTAAGGCAAATGTTCAAAATTGAAGACAATTGAGATTCATCAGGGCAGTTAGAGCATGAACCATTTTAAGCAACCTTTTTATTATTTTGTCTACAATTCAAGTTAACGATTTCACATTTTGTGTTGCTAGTACCATTATTTGTTGTATCCTTAAAACAGAAGTCACAAACTTTGGTTTTATTATTATTATTAATGCTCAGTCTTTCTTTGAAATATCTGATAAATCTCGATCACAAATAGCTTTATATTTCCAAGATTTTTCAAATAATCCATTTAAATTTCTCAACATAAGAACCTAAGGGAAATCTTCAAAGTTTTAACCTTATTATTTTTCTGGATCAGAAAAGAGATATATTTACTTATTGAACCACTATATTTTCAAAAAAAATTGTTCTGGATGGATAATTAATTAAAGATGACACACACACACAAAATAAGTAATGCAGTAAATCTATTTTTTTTCTTTCATTTTTACTTGAATTATTTTCTGAAAGAGTGATTTTGATATTTTTTAGTACCTTGGAAACCCACCTTCTATTATTGATATTCTTGAGATTTTATTGGTAGTTTCTAAAAAGAAGAAGACTGGTATGCTGGTTTAAAGAGATATTGTAGTTTTGTTATTGGTTTTGCACATAAATTTTGAAAGAATAAAATAATGTATTATTTATTTTTCTTTTGGAAAGCCAATGAGGATTGTAAAAGAAAGAATTGACTAAGAAAAATCAATAATAATTAGTTAGCTGGATAAAATCTATTTAGTACTTTTTCCTTTAAATCATAAGAATTCTACTTTTGTTAATCAAATACTTGAAATTCAAGGAAACCCCCAAATTTAACAAGATAATAATATTTTTCTTACAATCAAAAAAGCATGACTAAATAACTTTAAAATAATGATTATCATTCTTTATTTAAGCTCATCACCACTTTAATAAACATTAATTAGCTTCGATTTTTCAACTCCAAAAGCATGTTGAGCGTCCAGAAAATGTTTTCTTAAACAGGAACAAATTCAAAAGTCTTTTTTAAAAATTAAATTAGTAATATTCAATACTTTCTTTTACCGAAAAGCAAAAAATTCGTCATCAACGTCCTTCCTTGACTTTTTAAAATATTCTTGATTCTTTCAAGAATTGCTGCAGTCTGTGTATTAAAAAACATAAAGTATTCAGGGGAGGGTTGATTTATATTTCTATTGATTTGTTTATTCATTTATCTGTTTTTGTAACAAAGTGATTTCATTTAGCAATACTCTTAGCTTTAGTGTCAGGGGGGAGATTTTGGGTTAAAAATCAAAACCAACAACTAAGCGAGAGACAACAAAAAAATCAAACAATGAACGACGAAGAAGCTACAGAAAGGGAAGAAGATGAAAAATAAAGTGGATTGATTTCTCAGAAATTCAATAGTTCATTTCATTCTAATCTTGAAAACACTTTGAATGACTAGTATTTGAATTCTAATAATTTCCTGCCTAGTCTTCGATTCGGTGAGTCACGTAGAAGATAACTCTTCGAGACATGCAATATATCTAAGATATCACAGAAAAATGATCTGTAATTTGAAGTCTACCAGCCATCATCTGTTGGTGGATCATTCCAGCATAAAAGCTCTAGAGAGTTACCGAACTTCACCCCAAGACTTAACTCACTTCCTTAAATATCAGCCAATACCCTCAAGCGATCTAGCTTGGTGATCAATTCTCTAAGAGAAGAAATCAACTAAGAATACCCTTTAACTGCTTATGAAAATCCTCGATAAATTACATTGAGAACTAAAGCACAAAAACAAAGGACTTCAAATGTGCTCTCTAATGTGTCCTTGAGTGTGAGCTTGATGGCATAGAGATTTGCGTTGAAATTAAAGCTCAAAGCAAGATCCTTGATGTTCAAAAAACTCACAGAATATCAATTCAATATCATAGGTGATCTCTCTTGCTATTTTCAGTACTACCATGAAACAATTGTATGGTATTTTCTTTACATTATTGAATTCTATTTTTTATGGTTTTTTGGATGCATTTTTGGCTAATGAACACACTTACAATGACCAATAATGACAATTTCAATTTTTCCAGCAATCTCACTTCATTTGCTATCACTTAGTCATCTCAACTATCAGAAGTAATCGCATAATACAAATATTGTTTATTTTCGATGATATTTATCCTTTTTTCTACGAAAATAGACGATTAAAATGAATAAATTACTTACTTTTGATCATTTTTAAACCTTATTTTTTCACAGGACTCTCCCATTAGTTCATAAAATCAGAAGCATTCATCATCTAACCAGTAAAATCAACACAAAATACCTCACACATGCTTCAAAAATAGAGGAGATTTCTCATTTAAATCTGGAGTATTTCAGTAAACTTATTTCATTTTGTAACTGAAAAAAAGAACTCAATCTTCAAGATATTCTGGGAACTCCTGAGTTTCTTGTTTTTCATAGGATTGATTTTAATAGTACCGGTTCAATTCTCCTTAGGCATACAGCTTTTTAGTTTTGATAAAACTATCATCCTCTCGGCTGCTCTCTTTCAGCTAGCAAACATCCTCATCCAACTCAATCAGGTAACAATTGTTAAATACCAGAGATCATTCTACAACCCAAAGATAAATATTGTGTTCTTATTCTGTACGCTTATCTCTTTCTTCTTCAATAGGGAATCTACAAAAAGGGACTACTCATCAAGAAAAGAGAACTTATTTTTAAAAATTACCTCTCTTCAGTTAAATTCTGGTAATCTTTAAATACTTCGAATCTCTCTCACAACAATCTCTCTCTTTTTTCCTTTCCTTTTTCCCTTTTAGGATGGATCTGATAATCTTTATAACTTTCTTGGTATCATTACTGGACAATGACAATCAATTTCTTTAGCTTTCGATCATTCTCAAACTCAGCTATGTCATGGATACCTATGACAGTATCTACAATATCTTGGAAATCAAGCAGAAAAATAAAAACACTGCTGTTTTCCTGAAAGTCGTCTTTTAGATTTTATTGATCGCCCATTTGGCAGGGTGTTTTTTCATAAAACTCGCTATGACAAGTAAAAACGAATAGAATTGGATAAACTCACAGAAGATATAGTATGATGATTACTTTAACATTTATGTCTCTGCGATATATTGGTCAACGATCACCATGATCACCGTAGGATATGGTGATATTACACCTAAAAATTCATGTAAAGAATCTGAAAATATTAGCCGAATACTCTTATTATTTTTTTAGAATTTCTCATTATTATTTATGGATTTGAATTCCTAAAGAAGAGAAAATCTATGTCATATTCGTGAGCATCATCTCCTGTGGGATCTTTGGATATTCTCTCAATGTCATAGGTAAGTAAAACTTAGTTTAAAAGGGGAGATAACCTACTTATTCCAGTGGTTTTAACACAAACCTATCTCCCTCTCCTCTTAGGTTAGATCGTCCGTCAACGTGAGGAAAGCAGGCTTCATTTCCACAACATCATCAGTGAAATCAGCTCGTTTATGAAGAAACGTTAAGTCAATCGTGACATGCGAGAGATGATCTTCAAGGTCATCCACTTCCAATACAAAGAAGAACTTTCCAAAGCAGATGACATCTCCCGCATGATCAACTCCCTTCCTGTGCATCTCAAGACTAATTTTCAAGTTGAACTCTACTACAAGATGATCACTGCGTAAAAGTTCTTCGCGGAGACGTTTTCAGAAGAATTCTTAGCAAAATTATGCTCACTTGTTTAGGAAATAAAAATCGGACCGGATATTGATATTATGAACATGATTCAGAAGAGAAATGATAAAATAAACGATACACTAACAGCATCAGGAGTAGGAGGAAGTGCTAATGATAATATGAAGGTGTTCTTTGTCGTTGAAGGAAAACTCACATACTCTACTTGTGACTAAAAAAAGCGCATCATAAAATTTGCACAAGTAAACAAAAATGAAGAATAAATATCTTAATGAATAATATAATAATTTTTGTGATTTTATTGGTATTTTAGAAAAACGACTGCATCGGCTTGGAAGAGTTCCTAACAGATCAAGCCTAGGAACTACAATTGAAAATCAAGACAATGTCAGTGGTCATGCTAGCTTATATTGAAAAGAAGGAATTCCTGTAACTCCTGGAGAGCTTCCCCTAAGAGAAAGTAAACTGGTATTTGGTTTGCATTATCGCTAAAATTATTATTTTTCTAAATAGGAGAGCTACTTCATGAAGCGTGATCGAGTGCAATTCGGGAACTAACTAGATTTATGTAAATAGCAATGTCCAGCTTGCCGTTCTTTGCACCATAGATTTTCTTCCTGCGATCGACTTCATCTTGCTGTAAATCGTGATAAGATACTTTACTCAGTGAACTTCTCAAAAGCGCAAGAAAGATCATCTGTATGTTCCCGCACTGAAACTAGAACAAAGTCAGCATTTTTCTATTTTCTCTTAGCGGAAGAAGAAACTGAAACGGAAGATCAAAATGGAAGTTTTCATGAAGCAAAAAATCAATTCATTGCTCAATACACACGTGACCACAGTGCGATCGAGTAGCTTGAATTGTTAAACCAAGATATTGTGAGTTCCAACTATGGAGAGAACTCCAAAAACCATAGCTTCAACCTGAATTTGATCAAAATAAAATAGCAAAGAAATCAGAATTCATCTGAGTTAATGCTGCTATCACCACTAGGGCATACTTAATCACCAAGATCAGCATAAAAATCAAAGGAAATCGCACTTAAACCTTCGATTTTTTAGACTCAAAATGAATTAACTGAAATCGAAAGTCCATCACTGAAGCTCAAGCAAATACCAAGTCAACGTCATATCGCTACATAATAATAAGATCGTATGAATTCCCAAATTACTCTGATTGCACCGTTTTAAGGTATTACAAGTCCACGTTCTGCCAGTAATCGAAACTAGAATAACAGCACTTTTAATTTTATTAATAATTCGATCATCATCGAAGATACACCTCGAAACAATAATGATATCTAAAACGTAGGCTCCATTTTGAATTTAATTACAGAGTTAAATCATTAGTAACCACTCACGACTAGGGAGTACAATCAGGCATTCCGTAATGAACGGTACCTCAACAGAAATGAAACTCAAGAAGATGGAAATTTATTTGGAAAAGAAAATAAAGAAGACGAAGAAATAGGTATTATCAAGAATACGCAATCACAGCAGCAGTAGCCTATTAGCTTCTCTTAAAATATTGCTAATTCTACTAATCCCGTGAAAGCCCCTCCCTTTGCTTCTAATCCGAGCTCATCCAAAAAGAAATCTAGGAAATTTTCTTCTTCTTTTTTGGCAAATGAAGAATAAAAAATTATATTATAGTCTTATTAACTGCCGTAAACATAACCAATGAAACGCAGCTCATCTAAAGACCCTCATTCCATAGATGAAATCAAAGAAGAAGATGGAAGAGTAAGCTCGTAGAGTACATTCAGTCTTCGAACTAAAAATCTTCTTAGTACAAGCTAAATAATGAACAAGCAATTTAAGCAATAGACAACTGTAGCGTTTAAGGGAACTAACTCAGGGACTAACAGCCATGGATAAGATGTGTCTCAGAAGAGATCAAGGAATAATGATTCTGAAATAAATTACAGTTTCTCACCGTTCGCCAGGAATAACAGTTACAATTAAAATAATTAAAATAACGTTAATAACAGCAATGACGAAGAAGCTAAGATGAAGACTTCACAGATTTTCTTGATGTAAATGGTTCTTTTCATGGAATCGAAGGTTGTTGATATTGATTCAAAGAAGGAGTATTTGATATTCTTCCCAAGTTATAATTCAGAGTTGGTTCTATTTAAGCTGCAAAAAGCGAAAGCGCTAGCGAATCTTCATAAACATCCCAACAGAACACATAAGAAATCAAAGAAATATATCACATAGCAAACGAATCCAAATAAGTGAATGGATAACAGAAACAAATAGAGGAGAAGATACATACAAGAGGGATTTTTTTGATGATCTAATGAATTATGGAATTTTGTTTGTGTAAGAAGAAAGCTAAAATATCAATAACTGTTCTACGAATTTTTCTCTCTCTTTTTCTTATTTTCTGTAGATAAAATATTTGATTTTTACCAAGGTGCATTTTTTTAAATAATATTTCTAATCCTCCCTCATTCACACACAGTAACAGCAGCATTTTATTAATTAGATCCCAGTAAGCTATTAGATAATCAAATATACTAACATTTGTATTTTTGGGGAGGGGGATAATCCACACCATTAAATCCATGTCAAGTAACAGAAAAAGTTGTAATTAATGTACTACGCTTTGAGGAGGGGAGGGGGGAACAATTTTTTACCTAAGGAGCATATTTTCTAAACTAATTCAAGTCCTCTTTGTCGTTTTTGCTTTGCTTAACATAACCGAATTTCTGATGCGTAGTATAAACAAAAATGCAATGAAAACGAGAGAAAACTTTCATTCTTACAACGAAGAAGAACATTTTGAAAGAGAGGAATTGCAGTAGTTCTACTAATAAGGGAAATAAACCTCATACTACAACGCGAATTGCTCGATTTAATCGAACTTAGACATTTAGTCAAACAATGACGTCTCCTCAAATGAAAGTAAATTCTTCCATTCCATGCAATAACAGGACTCGCAAAGAAGACAGATTTAACAACTTGAAATCAACAATGCCATGGGGTCTTAAATCCATCTGAAAGATGAAGGATGCTTGGATTTGCTGCCGTTTTCTGCATCAAATATCTCTCAAACAGCTACTGTTCCTGCTGCTGTTCCTTTTGTTCAAGGAAACACATCTATTAGAGTTTTAGAAGGAGTCTCCTCTATCCATAATAACTCCAATCATTTTATTAACCTACCTCAGATTCTTCATAAATCTCCCAAGCGCATTTAAGGGTTTCAGCAGCATTCAGAGCATGATCTCTCTGTGCAAGTGAAGACCACTGCGAAAGTGAGAAATTCTCTAAAAGCAAGTTTAATGGCGAAAAGATTTGCTTCGAAATTGAAACTCAAAGCAAGGTCGTAATTGTTCATGAAACTCACAGATAACTAATTCAAAATCATTGGAGATTTAGCATGCTACATTCAGTATTATCAGAAGTCACTTGTAAGAGAAAGAGAGATCAAGAATACTTACTTTATTGATTGGATTTATTTAAATCTCCCAAATGTTAACCTTCTTTATTTCCTTATTTTTCTTATTTTTGTTTGATTTCAGAGTTCTCGTTTCACTTTCTTGCATTTCTGCTTGTCCTCTCTCCGAAGTAAGTATTACCTTTAAAATGCTTTCTTTTACAATATTCTTGTAAAAACTTTAATTTGTTTTAAAATCAAAAAACTAGAAACCTTCAGTTTTTGCATAAAATCTGAGAGATTTCTGCTCCAGCCAGTAAGCACAATTCAAAATATTCAAAAACTACAATAATCACAATGAATTCTTATTATTTTTTTTGGGACTTTTTTCCCCCTTAGAACTCTTTTTTCTAAATTCTCTGGAACTTTCTTAGTTATATCTTTATGGTAGCACTTATTCTAATAATACCTGTTAATTTCTGTTTTGGTAAACCCATCTTCAGCTTTAATAACCAATTCATCAGCATTGCAGCAATATTTCAGCTTATCTACATTGTAATTAAGCTTAACCAAGTAAAAAGAAAATTATCAAATAAAATACCTTATTTTGTGTTGAATATGATTGTGATTGTTAGGAAATTTACAAGCGTGGAGCTCTCATTAAAATAAGGAAATTGATTATCATGAATTATGTCTAGAAATGGCAATTCTGGTAAAAAAAATAAAGAAAGATAAAAATAAGTTAAGTTTGAATTATTAATGAAAAAACTTCAAAATATGAGTTTCCTCCTCCTTTTCTGATATCTCTAACCTTTTCCTTTAGGCTTGACATTTTGATTATGTTCACATTCACTGCATCATTGGACCTTAATAGTTCTTAGTTTCTTCAACTTTCGATCATTTTCAAGCTTGGGAATATCATGGAAATCTACGATAATATCCTCAATACACTTGAAATCAGGGAAAAGCATAAACATTTTGGAGTACTATTAAAAGTTGTATTCTAGATTCTTTTGATCGCTCATTTAGCAGGGTGTTTCTTCATAAAACTTGCTTTAACGAGTGATGCCGAGAAAACATGGATTAACTCCATAGGAATCGATGAAAACGATTACATGGAAGTGTACATCTCCGCTGTGTATTGGTCGATCATAACCATGATCACTGTAGGATATGGGGATATCACACCCAAAAATAAATGTAAAAAATATTTGGAATTTTTATTTTTTTAAACATTAATAACTTTACTAGATGAGAAGGTCTACGTGATATTCGTGAGCATTGTTTCTTGTGGCATCTTTGGATATTCCTTGAATGTCATTGGTAAGCATAAAACAAGGAAGCAGTGAGTAGATGTTAATATGAATTGGATTTGAATGAAAACTATTTTTTATGAAAAGGGTAGATTTTTCGTTCTTAGGAAGAAAGCAAATTGAGGTTTCAGAATCGCATCAGTGAGATAAGCTCATTTATGAAGCGAAGACAGGTGAATAGAGACATGAAGGATACTATTTTCAAGTATTTCCATCATTTCCATAAGGAGGAACAACATAAAAACGATTAGTTTGCAGTGATGCTAGAAGCACTTCCTGGGAAACTTCGAGCAGATTTTTTAGTCGAACTTTACTTCAAAACCATCAAACATTAATCATTTTTTGCAGATAATTTTAATGATGAATTCCTCGTTAAAATATGCTAGCTCATCAGAGAAAAGAGAGTCCAACCAGAAACAAATTTAAACGATCTCGATAGAAACAAAGAATCATAGAGATAATCTATTTCAAGGTTGTACTTCATTTTAGATGGGAAAGTCATCCAGCAGACGGTTGCCAAAAAGAAAAGAATTGTCAAGGAATTCGAGGTAAAATATTGAGGAAATTGGTTGTAGTGGGATGATTGCTAATAAGGATTTTTGGTTTTTTCAATAGAGAGGCGAGTGCATTGGGTTGGAGAAACTCCTAACTGGATAAACAACAGAACTAAACCCTATTATTCTGACATAATCAATTGTCATGCTAGCTTACATCGAAAAGTCTGATTTCATGAATCTCCTTGATTAATGCCCCTTGGAAAAAGTACTTTATCTCCTTAAAAATATTGGAATAATTCTTAATGTTTTCAATCTTTTAACCTAAAAAAAGGAGAAGTACTTCATGATAAAGGACTAAGTTTCGTTTGGTTAAGAAACTGCTCTTCTGAAGCAAAAATGTATATCTTGTTTCAGCGATTAGCATTTCTTTGTTGAATGTGAGCGCTTACATTTGAAACCAAATAAAGACAAAATAATATTCGCTGCTAATATCTCCAGTGAATAAGATCGATTTCTTGGTTTCAAACGATCAAACCTTAGAAGCAAATGTCCATTTTATTTCCTGGAAATGATGGACGAAAATGCTCTAAATCATCCAGAATAATGTGAAGAAAATGTCATTGTTGAGGAAGCTTCCAAACAGGAATTATAAAAATCTTAAGTTTCATAGCAACTAGAGGTCTAACAAGGTTAATCGTCAGCGTAGAAATAGCAGCAATAGTAGTAGTAGTCGTAGCAACTACATCAATCTCAACCATTATCTGATATTAACAATCACAATAACAATTAGATCTCAATTTCTATTATCAGAGGGTAATAAAAGAGTATTTTCTCTGAATGATCAGGGTCTTCTCCTCAAAGAATATCCTAACTTAGAGGAATCAAGAATAAGCTCATAAGGAAGGACAAAGAAACGCACACTGCTATTGAATTCTCCAACAGCAGAAGCACATTTAATAATAACAACAATAATAGTAGCTAATTTTCATAATAAAAATTCAAGGATTTCTCCCTTGGGTATAATTTCGGTGAATCCATAGTAGTTGAAGAAAACAAATCCATCCAACAGCATCATGCATTCCACAGATCGCAATCAGACAATCTTATTTTCAATGAAGGCTAATAATTTTAAGGTATTCTCAACCAAAACAACAAAAGTAAAGATAAAGAAAAGAATAATTTGTATTAAAGTTGTGTGAGACTTCATAATATCCCTGGGGATATCATAGGAAAATAAGAGATCTTGAAGATCAACAACATCTCAAATGATAGTAATATCTCTTTGAATAATCCCCAACCAATCAATGAGCATGCATTTAGGAATCAATTTGAACTGCTTCCTAAAACAGAATCAATTCCTCACATATCTAGTAATGTCACAAGTAGTTTTGTCTAAGATCCAATATCGAATATTGTTGTTGATGTCATACCTACAACTATTGCAGCAAATGACAAAGATAACCCTGAGAATAATATCCTAGATTAAGGAGATTTGTCAATTTCTTATTTCTCCACGGAATTGAATCATTAAATGCCAGTAACTACAAGGGAATACAATTTGGCTGCCTAAAACAATGTATATTTTAGCAAAGAAACTGACTATAATGTGATGGGTTTATCGCAATAATCTTAACAAAAATTAGATGAAGAAGAAGAAGAGGAGGGAAACGATTATGGTAATGTGAGTTCAACATAGTTAGTTTAAAGAAAGAATCCAGGAAGCACCAAGAAAGTTAGTTAGCAAATCAAATTAATCGACTAGCTTTAATAATAATAATAATAATAATTTTAAACTTTGAAGTCCTCAAAGTTGAAGCATAAATAGTATGGGAACAAGTCCTTTATTATCGAAGGAGCTTCTGGAGAGGAAATAACAGGAGTGTATGCTATGACTGAGCCTAAGAATCTAATGGCATCTAGTGGGGTTGTGTTGAATAGAAATTAAAATATTCAGAATTCTCAATTTTTGCAGCTCTCAAAATAACAATCGATTTAAGCACTCAGTCATCTATCGATTGTCAATAGCTTTAGCAATAGAAGTCAGCTAATTGGAAATTAAGAATAATAGCGATTCTATGATGTAGATGAAGAGATAATCAAAGATTAGATGCAGCTGTTCCATGTCTAGATAATTGTCTTGATGGATTCGAAAATCATGGATATCGATTCTAAGAAGGATTTTGAGGTATATTTCCCTAATTTCAACTGTGAATTGATTATTTCAAGACTGCAGAAGCTAATGCTGTAATCGTAGTATAATAGACATCCGAATAAATCAGTGAAAATGAGTAAGTTTAAAACTTAGTCACAGCCTTTTTTGTAAAAGAAATGATTAGCCAACGCTCGTGTGGGAAGAAAGAGTGAAATTTGGAGGAGGAAAAAGAAGAATGTACGATTAAAAAAGTTGTTAATTTATATTTACGGAAATAGCAATTTTGCTAATAGATCAGCTTAAAAGTTTCAAAAATAGGTTTGTTAAATAGAAATATTTTTACAAAAGTAATTAAAAAAATGAATTTAATTTTCTCTTTTTAAAGGGAGAACCATCAAACTTAACTTAGTTTCACAAAGGAAATATTTTTTTTTGGAATATTTAATTTCATTTTAGTACAAATTCTAGGAGAATATTATCAAAAGAGTCATTGAAGATATTTTTTGTATAATTAAAATCATAAAAGAAAAAAAAGGACTTGGAAATGAATTAATAACTTAGTATGAACATTTAAATTGTTGGCTGGTAAATCCAAAAAAAAACAAGTAATTCTTGTGCTTGTTACAGATGAATAATCATATCTCCAGAAGAAAAAAGTTTTAAATTTTTTTTTGAGTTTATTTTTAAAAGGAAAAATTTGCGTTAAGAAATATGTAAATAAAACAAACACAAACGCACATACTCAAGTTAATATTTACAAACGATTTGGATTAAAGTCAGTGCGAATTAAGCCCTTTGATTTCCTCTAAAAAACATAATTAACTTAAAAAGAAAGCTCCTAGACAAGAAATCGAAGCTCTCATTAGAGAAATCGAAAGAAATCATTCATTTCATCGCGAATCTGCTTTAACCTGACAGACTACTTACTTCTTTACTGAAAATTTTGTGTAATATAAATACAATAAGATGCTGGCACGTAAGCATGAAGAAAAGGGGGAGATAAGTGGAGTAGTAGAGGATGGGAATGGTTACAGTTCTTCGGCGAGATCATCCAGAGTGAACGATCCTAGAAATAGTAGAAATATTGGATTTTCTTAATATTTCTAGAATGGATCTTAGTCCTTTCATTATGGGAAAAAGACATTTTCCGTTGTAGAGCAGTAGCTTCATAAGTTGACGAGTGCTCTAAAGTAGAATGTGGAAAGAAATGAGGATTAAGTTGATGATATTTAACCTGTTAAAATATCGAACATGACATTTGCTCGGTAAATTGATAGAACAAGTAGCAATACCACAACAAACACAACAAATAGATTCTTTTCGAGGGCAGGTACGAGCAGGGAAACAATAGCGTCAGGTTCAAGGACAGGAACAGCTTCAAGAAATAATAATATTAATAACAACTCTACTTTCTTTTAGAATCTACCATCTTCCAAAACAAGCAGCAGCTGCCATGTTTAAGCTCACAGGTAAATGGAACACAGGAGATAGAAAGAGTCAACTGAGTAGTATTCGTAGTTCTAATAGTCCTAACTTAAGCTTGCTGGGAGTGTATCCTCTAGATCTTAGATCACAGTTAGCCATGGATCAAGCTTGAATTACCTTCAAAATCCTTCAGAGAAACTGCCTAAAAACGAAAATCAGCAGCAATAGTAATAGCTTTTATCCTCAAAGAAAGACAGTCTAATAAATCAGATGAAATCCAAGTAATCCTTGAAATTCTCCATTGATTCATATGGATAGCTTCTCCCTTCATAACCGCAGTTGTCTTCAGCTCTTCCTTCGCAGCGCTCAAAGCCAACAAAATCTAATTAATTGGATCTGTTCCTGAACCAAAACATATCCAAGAAGATTTCCAGCTTAGCCCACATTGAATCGGTGTAAGTATCCACTCGCAAGAGTGAGAATGCTGTGAGCATAAACTTCTCAAAGCCTACACATGATGGAAGTATTCTCATGAATTCATACCAGCTGATAAACGAGGATTTTATGAACAAACTTGATTGGATTAATAGAATCGAGAGCAAAAATTTCAATTCAATCTCCACGTTAGATCCGTTCGAGACGAATGCATAGTTATTTAAGAAAATACCTAAGAAGAGCAACTTGCCTGCACCAAATGTAAGCAAAAATATATCAACTTGCCGTGTCTTTTTAATTAATCCCTCTTATTTTCTCCCTCCTAAGGTAATTTCTAAATCAACTATTGAGCCATAATCTCTATCATTAAGCTAAACAAATCTCATAAAATGTGAAATGAATGATTTCATTTACTTCAAAGTCCACGTGATCGAGCACGATTCCCCTTTAAAGTTACGAATAATAGCAGAGAACATCCTCGGGAATATCAAAATTTACACTAGCAAAACATGTCTTCAGCCAAATAACTTCAACTGTGATTTAATGTTCTACAACTCCAAAGTGATCACCATCGATGAGGAAAAAGGCTTTCCTATTTTTCGAAAACAAAAATACATTTACTTCTCGATTATGTCAGATCAAAGCTAAGACATTCATATCAAAGTTAGCTTTGGGTCAGAATAAACAGGGAATAATGGTCATAATAATATTTTTTCAAATATCAATCGTCATGTGAAGAAACCATAAAATAGCAACACTTCTGCAGTTAAGGGAGAGGCTATTGAAGAAGAAGGATAGCTGGTCTCAGAGGAACGGCAACTGAAGCGATCAGTCATGGAGATATTCTTTGAGAAGGCTAGAAAAATAAATGAATCTGGGAATATTATCTAAAAAAATATTCTGTCTTCAAGATAAATTGATTAATTCACGAGATGTCTAAGTGTATATTCAAAGAGGAAAACATATTCGAAACATCTGAAGAGAGTCACGGAGAAAGCAGAACAAATTGCAGCTGTTAAAATTTAAATTATTTAGGAACATCAGAATGAGAAAATTAGAAAATAAATTGCGAAAATTAACACTTTTAGATTGAACTTCTTTGTCTTTTTCTGGGGATAAATCGTAAGCAGAGAGAAATATGATGGTTTTTGAAGATATTTTGATGTTTGAATTATCTTACTAAAAAACAGATAAATCTGATCAAAATCACTGAATATGTTAAGGGAAAGTTCAGGGAAAAGAAAGAAGCCATACGTCTTTTCTCGAAAATCGCATGGCAATCATTGCCGCTTTCTAGATAATTCAAAGTAATTTTGTCATGTGTATTTTTTTTGTTATCGATCTGATTCTTTGGCTGTTTGTTTGCTAGGTTTTTCGTAATAAATACCCACAAGATCAGATCTTGAATAACCTGCGATATGCCAGAATATCCTTAGAAACTTATGCGAATATCATCAGTGTCAAAGCAGAATAAGAATCAGGGAAGATCTTAGCGTTTACTTTAAAATAAAATTATGAATTCGCTAATCTCAAGAACAGAATGCGAAAATATTACGAAACTGTCATGTCAGTCTAAATGAGTTACAAGATATTTAGGATTAAAAAGGCAAATTTCAAAAAATTACTCCTCAAATTGTGGGATAAGTAAAATAATCCAACACAAATTTATCATTAATAATTTACTTATTTTAATTATTTTAAAAAATAAGGTATTACTTGATGGGAATGGATTAGACGATTGAGGTATTAAGAAATGGGGAGAACGATTAACTATTCTGGAGGAAGAAGTAACATGTGTTGAGTCTGTTGAACACATAGGAAAATAAAAGTGATGCAATTGAGGCCTATTTTAAAGAACTAATGACACATTTTAGAAACTAAATAACAATTTACTTAGCTCAATTCATTCGAGTTCCAGATGAATAAAAGAAAAGATTTGGTGTTCTGTAAGCTATTTGCAATCCAGATGACCCAAGTTAATAGACTTAGATATTTGAGAATTACAACGAAAATGATGCTGAAAATCTTGATGTGTCATTTGATCATTTTGCTGGTAGCAATTTGCATAAAGAAAGGGAGTTTATGAAAAAACCTAGGTTATTTGTTGTGCCGACTTTCAAATCTATCAAAGCAGTGTTGAGATAAGGTGTTATTTGCCATGCTCAGAAAGATCCAGAAATATTAGAAAAAATTATTATTAAAGAAGTTTGAGGAATGAATGAATTGTCTAAAAGGAAAAAGAGCAATTCAGAGAATTAAAATCGTTTGAATAAAAGATTCTTTCTTGTTGTGTAAGTGTGTGTGTTTATATCTTGGTCTATCACTAAAAGTGAATGTCCTTTTTTTCAAGAGGTTTATTTTGATTTATTGCAAGGGATGAATTCACATTTATTCATAAAATTCAGAGGATCTTGAGATGTTAAATGTATTGGATTTTTTTATGGATTTTGAAGATTGGGAAATGAATGTGATTGGGATTTTTAGTAAATCAATTGACAAGTTCAGCTATTCACTCCAGTTCAAGGTTGCTTCCTCAAAAAATAGTTATTTGAGGGTTTGAGGGAAATGTAATTACAATTATTTTCACTCACAATCAACACAAAATACCTAAGATTTAATAATTTTTATTTATTTT
>Ga0302271_10001866_pt1 | contig 19688 bp, 8 predicted proteins | sample III_Bog_N1_1_FD_198767 | JGI IMG/M metagenome (GOLD analysis project Ga0302271, IMG submission 198767) | Peat permafrost microbial communities from Stordalen Mire near Abisko, Sweden - III_Bog_N1_1 | ecosystem: Environmental > Terrestrial > Soil > Wetlands > Peat | place: Sweden: Abisko... | reverse complement strand
CCCCAACCCCAACCCCATGCAACTTCCATACCCAACCTCAATTATAATTGATGCTTAACAAATAAACAATTTTATCAAATAAAATAAAACTTTCAGCTAAAATATACAGATATTTCTTTTTTATTCAAAAATAATAAGCTCAAATAACGTAGAAGAAAAGAAATCTTGGGAAATGAATCAAGAAACATAATATATTTATTAAGATAAATGAAGATATTAGTTTCTTTAAAGGGAGTATCAATTTATGTGAAAATATTAATTAATTTAAATTACAAAGCTTTTAATATCAAAGAAATGGACAAAGACTAAATCTTTTTGAAAGTTGAGTTTCAGCAGAAGATAGAAGAGGCTGAATATCTGTACAACCTTGCTGCTCCAGAAGAGACACCTTATGATCATAAATACAAGGCCAGGACAATCCTAGAAAGCTTAGTAAAGGAGACTTTCTTTGATGAAAACATCAATGATCCTAGAGATAAGGTGGCATAGCAGATAGCTTGTAAAGCTATCATATTCTTCAAGCTAGGTAACAACTTTTCAGAAACTGAAGAAAATAATTCAGCTGAAGTCTAATACCGTCATGCCCTCGAGCTTCTCTAGCGCCTAGAAAATGAAGAAGTCAGACCCTATCTGAATATTTTGTAAGAAATCTACAATATTTATGGATTACTAAGCATCAATAGGGAAGAAAATGAAATGGGTCTCTCGATTCTAGCCAAAAGTAAAGAACTGTACTCTACTTTACTAGAACTTCCTGAATGCCAGCAAACTTAAGGATTACCTGAACCCAATAAAACAACTTTACAGAATGGAAGCAAATAAGTTGCTCATTATGGACTTTACCTGGAAGGAGAAAGCGAAGAAGGATTGAAACCAGTTAGATTTGAGTATTGTTACAAAGGAGGAGTTACTAGACCCAAAACAGAATCTCTTTACACACACACTCTCTTTTATTTAGCTTAAGCGCATACTAAGCTTGGAAACAGAGAGCTGGCAGCTCAATATTGTGGTGAAACTATGAAAAGACAACATGCTACAGGGACATTTTAGCTCAAAGACTTGTGTGTGAATTGCATTAGCTTAGCTGAATACTACCAAGGTATTGGTAATTTCGCTTAGGCGTAGTATTTACTACTCATTGGAGAATCAGTCATTCCTCAAGGGAAAAAGAAAAAACTACACGCAACCTTCCAAATGAGTCTGGGAAGAATGATGCTAGACTACTTGAGTTTCTCTGTTCAGGCTCTAACCAGCGAGAACAAAGAGCAGGAACTCTAAAACTTTAAGAACATAATAAATAAGCAAGCTCTTGTCTTCGATTCGATTTCAAATGTAGCCTTCCCTCATCTAACAGTTCCAGCTAATATCGAAGATGCAAAGAGCATTTTTAGATAGTCCAACACCCAATTGAAGAGATCTTTAGAGTACTTTAAGCTAGATGGGTTTGTTACAGAACACATTCAAATAGTGGAAGATCAAAACTCTCTCTACAAAAAGTTAACATTGCTCGAAAACGATAACACAGTTGTGATTGCTATGTTGGGAAAGAGAGCACAATTATTGGAGCCTATTTTCAACGAGCTTAACCCCAAGGCTTACATTGAGACTTGGCAGAAACTGCTTGTTGAAATTGCAGAAATTTACAACGACATTTTCACTCTCAACTTCAGTGAGTTCTTCTTGAATGCTACTAAGGCTCCAAAATCTTCGAAGATAAAAGAAATGAATACTCAGGGAGAAAAGGCAATTGGATTCTTCGATTAGATCTCTTCTCTTCTTCTTGGCGATAAAGACAACACAAGAGACGCTTCTTTCTTCCATTCGGTTGTCAATGCAAAGTTCAATACAGCCAAGATCTACTCTAAGCTTTTCCGCCCTGAAAGAAAAGATAAAATTGATATGCTGACAAAGTCTCTCAATGCCTACAAATGGATTTCTAACTTTATTAAAAACGAAGTCAGCTAAAACGGAGTGCTGGATGGCACTTTTTCTCAGGAACTCAAGATGTGTAATGAAATGATTGAGCTGCTTCCTGCTAAAATCGATAAGATAGCATCCTAAATCAACTGAGCAATTAAGTGAATGAATCAATATTATTCAAAATGGTTTCCTAAACATCAGGAATCTACTTTTATGTTTCTACATAATAAGTTTTCTTGCCATTGTAATACATTTTTGATTAGGAGATAACACATATTTACTTTGATTTATGTTATTTCATTAAATGGCTCCTGTTTTGGCACAGATAAAAGCAACTTTTAGATAGCCATTAATACAAAATAGGAGAAAATGTCAACAAAACAACATAAATCATTTGCAGAAACTCAATAGACATAGTATATTTTATGGCTTAATTCAATTGGTTTATGTAAAATAGCAAAGGCTAGTTGGAGGCAAACAAGAACTAAGGAGAATATTAGTAAAATAAATATGGATTTTACTAGAGAATAATGAGACACATTTTCATTGATTTGCTAGCTTCTAATAATATTTGAAATCCGTGAGTTATTCAGCTGCTTAAATCTTAATTTTGACAGAGAGGACAGCATCCTTAAGACGCTACCCATTTCATAAGACAAGTCCTGTGAAAATGATGGGGTGCTTAAAAGCATTTTAGAAGACATACTTGATCATCAGGATGATATTCTCCAGAGCACAGCAGGCATTATTATCCATCAATAGAAGATTCAGTAAAATGTGTTGACTTGAGAGAATTGGCTTGAATTCTTAATGGCTTTTAGAGAGAGATTTATCGATATCTTCTTTTTAGTTGAATGATAATAAAAATGAGCAGAATGATAGTAATGACAGCTAATATTAACCCAAAGGATCTAATGAACAGAGCTAAGATGAGAAGAAAAGTATAAAAAGGAAGAAAGAGGTAGATGACTGCATATTTCTCAAATACGTGGCAAAATATTTCATCATCATAATGGAGCACGAAAATAAGACTGGCTAAGAAAAGGATGTAAAAGCACCCTTTCAAAAGAGCTACTAAAGAGCTGTGCCCCTTGCTGCCAAACCTTTCTGACTCTTTCATCAGAAACTGCATATCATTATATCTGCCATCAAGTTCTGATGATGCTTCAAAATATCCATGAGCAAGCTCCTTAACAGAACTGTCTATCTTTCTAGCTTTTAGTCTCAAACGAGCAGTGCTTAGAGAGTAAATTGCTTTAATATCAAAAAGGCCGCTTACTATGTCTCTAAGAAAAGCGCAGAGAAGCAGTAGATGGATATTAGAGACAGAACAGCTGAGTTGCAGGAATAACTAAACAAGTAGCCCTAAAACTAAAAAGATCCTGCTAGTTTTCAACAGAAACATACCTATTTCAACTACTAAAGCATCTTGAATTGGCCTAATAAGACATTTTATTAGCGCTTAGTCGCTTTCACTTACTTCTTCTGTATTTACTCCTTCATATTGAAGTCTCCTTCTTTATTTTCCATTCAGAGTTCTCACATCTTTGCTATCAGTCATACTATTTGATCTCGTATCCATATCCTCTTAGTGCTCATATTATTTCCCATCGTTGGCATGCGAATTCTGTGGAAGTTTATCCATAATCAGGGCTTCGTAAAAGAGTTCTTTGAGTCAAAAATATATTTAATTTCAATCAAAAATTCAATTACAACAGCAATTTTTTTCACCCTCACTTCGAAAGCGAAGTATTTTGAAGATTCGTTGTTTGAATCACATTTAGACGCATCAAGTTAGCTATGAACAAGCAATACAATAATACACATCTTTAAGAATTGTGAGGAGTATTGTATTTGCAGTAAAACTATCAGATGACTTCATTTAAACAATCAAAATATTTTGTATTCTTAAATAAGATTAGTCAATGCAAATAACTAAATATCAATATTACCAGAGGACACTGAAATTCAACTGAAAATCGAAATTAGATAACTAATCAACTCTTTAAAGAACATATTAAACAACACATAAATTATTTTGAAAAAATTATTAAGATAACTTCTTAATATTTTTCAATAGGTAATATCTTTTCCTTCTTAATCTAATAAGTAGCAAAATAAACTATTGATTTATCTGTAAAGCGATGCTCAGCATTCCTTACTAAACTCAAGAGCCATAGTTCAGCGCTGTGTAATCGTAAAAAAACTGCGGGCAGGAATACAGAAAGAACGAAATGGCTAGTGCATGGAATGAATACATTCCCATAAAGTATAACTTCTTGGAGATGAAACCGAAAAATAAGTATGCGTTCAATAATGATTTTGAATTCCACGATAAAAAACCTGTTTATCGCCAAGAAATCAGCTACATGCCTGTGCCTAGATTCTAGAATGCGAATGGCATTCAAGAAGCAATCCTTTGCAACTAAATATAGTATGACTATCAGACAAAACGAAAAGACATCAAAATGCCGCAAGATAATAAGAAATAAATCTTTTCTTCAACTACAAAATTTATTCCAAATGAAGAACAAAGAAAAGCTGCCCTCAATGACACAATTAAACAAGTTTACAATGATTCCATAGAAGCCAGAAATATTTAAAATGCTCCTTCTCCATAACGTCCTTGCTTATCTCCTATGCAACTAGCTCTGGCAGACCACTATGCTTAAGGATATGATGTTCGGATAAACACCACAGATGAAAAGAATATTCAAAGAACAGAAAATATCAGTAAATCTCATAAACAACGAGAACCAAGATAACCTCAAGAAAATAAGCAAAGTTACATTGAAACTACTCCTTATTCAGGCTAAGGCTTTTAAGAAGTAGCGATTCCTTAAAGTTAGGTTGTTAGTACTAACTATTATGAGTATCCATAAGGATATCCCATTTATTATGGTTAATAAAACATAATATATCCTGAAAGAGTGGCTGAACCAATATTTCCAAGAGACAATCACAAAATAGATAGAAAATTTGTCCTTGATCAATACATCTAAGAAAGTAATGTAATGAAAATGAGAATCGATGATTTGAGATAATCCAATAAAGAGAGATCTGAATAACTGCTATACCATCAGTCAAGGGCTCCTGAAACGATAAGACAAATATCAAGACCCTTTCATGAAGTGTAAGGAAGAGCAACCAATTCATTTTATGCCTCTCCAAATATGTACAAATTTTCATACTGAAATCTATTTGTTAAAATTCTTTGGCATCCAATAACTTTTTAAAAGGATTCATGCATTTATCAAACTTTTTGCTTTTCAGCATTATCAATCTAAAATTATTAAATGAAGATATTAAAAAAGGTTAATTACAAATGAAAGGGATATCCGAAAAGGTTTAAAGAGAAGAAAAAGAAATAAAATAAGATTTAGGTATTGGGGATAAAGCAGAAGAAGAAAAAAAGAAATTCTTGTTACATTGAAATATCAAAAGGAATATTAATAATCAAAATACTATTGGAAAAAAATAATAAATCAGTTCTGAAATCATGTCACTTTCCCTTTTTGGTGTGAAAAACTCCTGGCACAAGAATGGTACTTTTTTCATCCCAATCGAATATGTTCGATGATATTTGTCGCTGTTCAATTGAGTTATTATGGTTGTAAATAGGTATCTGGTGGTTTACAAAGGTCTTGAACAAGGTTGTTGGAGAACCTAAATACGATGCTCTTAGAATTCAAAGAAGAATATGGAGCATGAGATTCTATTATGTAAGCTAATAAGGATTTGCTTGAGGCTTACTATTTTTTAACTTAAAGGCAAGATAGCAAATGCTCTATGAAGTATTCGTTGACCATCCAGATCTTGCAAATTGGGTATCTAGTCTATTTATCTCTAAAATAATATTTTGATATTTATTATTTTCTAATCTCCATCAACCTACTAATGATTAGACAGGTAAAAAAAATTATTTTACAATTTTTAAACTAATAAACCTTCATTTTCTTCTTTTTTAGGTATGTATCCGAAAGTCGATTCGTCACACGGTTTCCCCTTCTACAGTAACTCTAAGTTTATTTTGTTAAATCCTTTTATAATATTCGCTTAACCACAGGCACTTACGAAATGTATAGAGATTTCTAGGAGAACACACTCAACTCCGATGTAACAATAACTTTAAAGAAAGACTAACCAATAAATATGCTTCTTCTTTATTCTAGGGTGCCTTCGCTCAATGGGTTACTCTTATTTGCGCCATTTACTGCAGTAAACAAATACCTTCGTGGTTGTGCTTTCTTTCATTTTATTCTTTCTATTTTGTCAGTCCATGTGATGTACACTTACATGATTCCCTACTACTGGTAAAAACATATTTAAATACCTTCTCGATTCTAACAAATCGGATTTCTACAGGGTGAGCACTCCTCTCAAAAACGAAGAGTTTACAAGGCTAAGAATGAAGGATTACATTGGTAAGACAATAAAATAATTGGCAATTTTCTAAAATGGTTTTTATAAGCTTCATCTGTGCTCGAAGAAATCTACGGAATATCATACGCCGAATGGGGGTAACTCTCAATGTCCAGTTTTATGATTTGCTAAACTTTTTTTCATAAAATAGCTGGCTACCTCATGACTTCGCCTATAACAGGGTGAGAGGAATTCAAGGATTTTTACATCCTGATGATCCCAGAGCCATGTGCACTTCTACCTTCAACAGTAAATACTGTTTTTTATTTCTTTTCTTAACTGTTCTTTTCTTTTAGGAAAGCACAAGTACATTGAGCACGAAATCGCTCTTGCTGGTGACTATCACCACATGACTTATCCTAAATGAAGAAACTATTGCAAGATATAGCTTCATTATGAAGCCAGGAGCCAATAACAATTCATTTATGTTAAACATAATGCACTTACTCATTCAAAAGAGATTTTAAAACAGAACAAGATAATTTACTCATCATTTTGTAGCTAAAAATCTTATTAATCATTACTTTCTTTGTTTTATCAGTTCCTACCTTAATTAAAATTAAAATCTTGTTTAAAATACTGAGATATGAGTAGCTAAAGCATAATAAAAAATGAACCTTAGTTATTAGAGAACTCAATGAAGCAGGAGACAAATAAAGGTCCATCATTTAAGCAAGTCGAAATCCCTTCAAAAGCCAAACTCTAAAGTATGATAATTGTTTCTAAATTGATCTGAATGCGAATCAATAGGGCTAAAGAAAGAGATAAATTGGCCTCATCAATACTAGAACAAGATCCTTCAAGTTCACATTAAAAAAAAGTTCGACATATTGGTAAGTAAGATATTCCCTCAAGGTTGCTTATTTTTTATTGATAGTAAAAAAAGACTTCCGCGCACTTGTTCATCACTTAGCAACTAAAGTAGGGAACTTTTGCTTCATCTTTACTAGGAACATTCATGCTAAAAACGAGTTTGTGGAACTTTGATGCGGATTTTACAGCCCCAAATTAGAACTCTTTTAGAGCAACTTATATCTAAAAAGATATTTATGAAAGCGAATATTCAAAAATCAAGAAATTTTCACTCAAATTCTCATTGAAAAACCTTCAAGAAATTCGTGTTAAGCCATCCGTTGAGTTCAGCTCAAATAACATAGACTTCAAAGTATGATTTAAGTATTTTTATTGTTTAATAATATTGTTTTGAAGGTGGAAGGGACAGTTTAGCAGTCGGAATCAAAACAAAAAGGAAGTCCGATAAATGAATACTCAGCTTCTGCTTGCCATGTGTTCAATCCATTTGGAAACCTCTATTTAGAAGTAAATAAAGCCCAGTTTCTGATTTTTATAATTTCTTTAAAGACAGAGGTTGAAAAGAAGTTTAACAAAGAAGCACATATTCAGTTCAGCTCTTACTTTTTAGCATAAAAAGATATCCTCAATTCAAGTATCGGCTTCTCCTTAAATGGAATGAAAATGAAATTAAAGGAGTTCTCTTTCAAGCACTAAAATGGAAATTCTTCTGATTTGTGTGCAGGATAGTAAAATTGTTTAAAAAATGCCTTGTTTTGTTTTTTAACACTCTAAAAGTAACTTTTCAGAAAAGTACCTTTGGTATTCGAGTATCCAGCGATTCTAAAACATGGATGTTGGATTCATAATATCGAAGGATATTAAACATAATTAGAGAAAAAAAGTTGAAACTTTATCAGGAGATACTCCCTTTTTTTCATCAGACAAAAGCTCTTCTTTGGATTTGATGTGTAGATTTAAAAAGCTGTTATTTGCGCCTCAGTTAACAGCTTAATTTCACCTTGAGAATTTTAACTAGCTTTCGCTTTAGTGCAACTACAAAATCAGCAAGAGAGGGTATATTGAAGCAGCCTTCAAAGTAATTTCTCTTTAAAAAATACAATCGAATTATTATTATTATTTGCCAAAAGGTGCCTTTGTTGAGAGATAATCAAAGCACAAGCACTTTTTAGAAAAATGGAAGTTCAGGAGAATCCAAAATAGAGAACTCTTATTTCCTTCCATTTTATCTCACTGTCAAGCTATCTGGATGAATTTGAGCACTCTTTAAGATTTATGATTATTTTTAATTGATTATATCGTTATCTGTTTAGTATTAAGAATAATTGGCTGATTAATTCTCAAATTCATGTATTTTTTAAATGAGATTATGGAATTTTTCCTTTATTTTAATGAAGAGTTAAGGAACCAAATAAATAAATAATTAAATAAAATTCAAAAGAAACGCTGTGCAGGAAGTCAATGAATCTACTACGTTGAAACTAAAGTTTTAAAGTCCACTTTGACTCACAAGTCTTCAACATTCTTCTTGATCGCCATTATTGCACTCTTTATCCATCTTGAGAGCAGGCTTTCAGAAGTAATGACCTTATATAAATCGACAGAAGTCCTTCATTTGAAATGCATAAGCCAATTTTGAATTAGCATGGAGGGGTCCATGAACAATACTTAATGTGGTGCGAATGCTAAGTTATTCTTTTTTTTTTGTTGAATAACCAATTTTTAAATCCCGGCAAAACTATGATTCAAACTCGAGCAAACAACTAAACAATTATTTGAATTGATTCCATCCCCAAGAAGAGCACGATCACCATATCCAAAGTATTCAACCATTTTCACTAATTCTTTTATGTTGTATTTCCATGTTTACTTGCGAAATAGCCTATTTTCTAAAGGCTCTATGAATAAGAGAGAAATTCAAATTCAAAATAAATTCAAATACAAAATTCAAACATCATTAAAAACAAATAATATCAAATTTGCACTATATCATATGCAGTTGAAGTCTAAAGGGTTTTGGACCTGCATTTTTTTTCCCAAAGTTGCAGGGTTGCGACTTGTTAGACAAAAAAAATCATACAAAAAATGATTTACTTTCTCTTTTTACAAAAAACCTCTCTTGCTATTTTTATATACAATTAGAGCTATCTTTTTCATTTTTTATCAAAAAAAATTCACAATTATTCATGGAAACATATTAGCAATAGAAAATAACTAATTATCTTAATTAAGAGTTAGTTTTAGTGATAACTTAAAATCAAAGAAAATTTAATCAAAATAAAAGAAAAAACAACCAACATTCATTGAAGTCTTTTTGGGAAAAAATGTAGACGGATAAGAATAGTTTGAGAGGATATCACATCCTTGAGTATAAAGGAAAAGGAACACTTTTCTAAGACTTCCTTGTTGAGCGTAATGAAAAAAAGTACATTTTGAAAGTCTTCAAAACAAGCGAGAATGAAGAGATCATGAACAAAGTTGGGTGGATCCTCGAGTAATTTTAGAAGAATGATGGAGTGTATAATGATTAACTCCAACAAATTATCGATGTTTTCCATAATCTCCAGCAGAAGTATCTTGTTGTTGAGTATTTCGAAAAAGGAAGTATTCTTGAATATTTCTTATCCTAAAATGTAGAACGATTAGACTTACATCTCAGTATTATGGTTTTAGCTGATGTATTTAGAGGGATGAGCCTATTGCATTAAAAGCAGCAATATCACATGAATCTAAGGCTTGAAAACATATATTTTCGAGCAGGTGGAGTTTCGATATGCGACTACCGAATTTAATACATCGATTAATTGATCAACTACAACCTAGCAAACGAATACTTGCCTCCAGAAATGCTTGGAAAGGGAAAAATTGATCTTAAGAGCGAGATTTGGACACTTGGAGTTATATTCTTTGTTATCCTATTCGGTCGCTTTCCCTTTGCAGATTTGGAAGAAATTCAAGAGCACACTCTCAAGAACAAATTCAGTCTGAGACGGCTCCTAAGAGCAAAAGAAATAATAGATTTAAACAATTTAAAGGCGAGTTAGAGTCAAACCAAAGAGCTTTTCTTAATGATAACTCAATACTACGAAGTCCTAGAAAGGTTTTTTTCTAAGATTTTTGAGTTTGTCCAGATCAATCGCATGTCCTTCATAGACCTATGCTCTGACCCTATCTTTTAGAGTAACAATGTTAATTAGTTTACTTTAATAATTATTTTTTTTGGTAGTTGGAAAGGTTTGTACCTTCGTTAAAGAAAAGGAAATCTACCAACATTTAGGCACTGATACTTTCAAGATCGAGAAAGTTAGAAAAAGGTAGATAGATAATGAAGAAAATGCAGATGACTTGATCGACGAATCGGTTGGAGATAAAAAATTGATTTACGATATGGAACTTGAAGGCGCAAAGAAGGGAATTGAATTTAAGAATCAGAAGCAGCCTTCACTCATCAGCAATAATCATTTCTTCTCCAATCAAATTCCGAAGACTATTTCGACAATCAGGCAGACAGCAGACAAGAGCTAAGCGCCTGTATCAATGGAGACTTCAATCATGGAGGCATCCATGTTGATTTCATTCTACGACAGATCGAAGATAATCAAAGACAATCAGCTCGGCATCAGCTAGCTGCAACAATGCTACCAGGTGCACTTCTCAAGGTTCTTTACTCCTAAAGGCACTTGCCATCGGTGATTTAGTTTACTGAAATAGCTTGTGAAGGCATGAATTCCTGCTGCATACGCTGGAGAAGATTTGTGAGAGCGCTGCATTTAAGTACAAGCAGAAGGTGATCATGAAGTACTTCTTGATCAAGAGTGCCTTGTACTTCGCTAACGACTGTTTGCGTGCTGAAGACATCAACACATTTTATTCGGACATTTGGCAAATCTGGAAGGTTTCGGAGCATAAAGCGGTAACAATGTTCTTTCTTTGCTATTTTTAGATGGCTGCTTGATACAAATACAATTGATTGCTTTGATTTGCTCAGAACTAAAAGTAGTATTTAAATAACATTGTCAAGAAACTCTCTGTAGACTTACTACATAGTTACTTACAGCTCTAGGGAATAAAGAAGAGCCAATTATCAGAAAAAGATTAAGAAGAAGTAGTTAGGAGCTTAGGAGGAAAGGAAGATTTCAAAGCAATCAAAATCATGTTTAGGAAACTACTATCGTAATTCTCTGTAACCATCGAGCGCATTATTTAAGACAAAACAAACTTGCCCGAAGAGACTCTAGCAGAGTTAAAGAGAAACTAACTTCGTGCTATTATCTGTGGTGCAGCTAATCGTTGCTTCATGCCAGATAGAATGCAAGATATCTTCCCGAATTACACGAATTAAATAAAGGTTTATTCTCTGGAGACTTTCGGAGACTGGATTGAAGGCATGACAATTCAAGAGTTAGATCATGAAATCGATAACATTCCTAAACATTTCTACAAACAAAAATGAATATAAAGCACTTCTAACCGTAATTGGGTGTGTGTGTGTGTGTATTTAGATATGTTTGTGAGCTCAAAATAATTAATTTATTTGAAACTTTTACAAGGTAGCAAAATTATCTCAATCATAAAAATCAATTGATTCTGATAATTATCAAAGATTAAATTAGAAACAGAGAGATTACCACACAAGAAAGCCCTTCTCAAGAATGTCATAGTAAATTTCATAATATTATTCAACTAAATAAATGAAACCTTTAGGGCTTCAGGACAGCTACAGGATATCAGTAAGAGTGGATCGAAGGGAACTTCTACTTTTAAGACGGAGGAGTTCTAGAAGAAATCCAAATTCCTGTGCTTGTTCTGTGGAGGAAGGAGCTGCTCAAAGGAGAACTTTCGAAAGAATCCACATGAAAATGCTATCTTTGGACTTCATTCCGACTGGATAACTCCTGATGTATTAGCAATGTAGAGACCTTCCTCAAGGATAATTAGAGAATACAGCATAATAGAATCATTCAAAAAAGCATAAATTCAAGCAGTGTTCAATCTTTAGCTACCTGGAGAGGTAACAGTTGAGAATGATAAAAATAATCCAATCATGTGGTTTCTCATTCATTTATTTGCTTCTTTACTAATAGCCTCTTCATAATTTTCATATGTTAATTCTGTTTTATTCATTTAGCATCCTTATTGCGGTGATGGCTTACAGAAAGAAAGTGGATTCACTTACTTGTCAGAAGACTTTACAGATCGTAAAAAGAAAAATAAAGATAAATGAAACTTCAATTTGAGTTTTATTAGATAACATCTACTTCTTCAACTTCGGTTGGACTGACATGGAAGTGACAACAAACGATTACATGATAAAGATACTCACGCATATTGATTTCATAATCAACTCAGGAATGAAGGTATATTATCTTATTGCTACGATTAATTGACATTTAAACAGTGAATTTAAAGATTTCAGTTCATTGCCATGCTGGAACTGGTAGAACTGGCCTTGTTATAGCCTCGTGGTTAATCTTCAAAAGAAATATGACAGCAAAAGAAGCTAAAGATCTATTTAGGTTGAAGCGCTCAGGAGGACTATCCAAAGGGATTTAATATACTTTCTTAGTCAAATTCGAAGAATGTAAACAATTTTAAAGAAGTGATAATATTATCTAAATAGTCTGATTATTTAAATTAGTTCTTTTGGCAAGTCGGATTAGCTTTGCTTTGAAATAAGAACTCAAACTCAAAGAACTTGTTATCAAATAAGAAAAAATAGTCTTTGGCAAGGCTAAAAGTTAATCAAGATATTAGCCATTTATTATGCATTAAATACTCAATAGATTGGAGTTTTTAATGAAGAACAATCGTATCACACCGAAGCAAGTAATTCATATTAAAATGTGAGCCTGAACTAATCTCCTTAATAGATTTGTTACAGCTTCTGTGACTTAGAGAATAAAGAAGCTTTCGGAGAAGAAAAATGGAATCGAGAGAAGGAAGAACAAATATCTAAGTTAAAGGTAACTCACTTAAAATATCTACTTAACTAACACTTTGTTAAAGGAACAAATAAATAGATTTGAATGGTAGTTTTCGAGTTATGGTGACTGCAGAGTGATCGCTTAGACATTGCTAGACTTTCTAGACCAACCGAATTTCTAAGTTATCAAAAACGAGTCTGCTTTGAAATTAGAAAAGACCTTCGAGAATGTGGAAAGTGTTGAAAGAGTATTTTCAAATGAAGAAATAGTAGCCTTACTTGGGAGATACGAATATGCTGTATTGTCTCGCTTTTTAGTGTTTATTAAATGTAATTTGGTGGATCTTGGAGTGGGATCTAAAGCAGTCAACTAGTTCCTGCTGAGAATCTGCATATCGCTGCTGGGAAAACGAAAGGAATTAGACGATTTATTTATTGAGCGCTCTTTCTTAACAACAGAATGCTTCAACCCCGTAGTGTTCAGTCTGTACTAATTTTCTTTGCTATGGCTCCAAGACATGATTAGTTCTTAAATGTCCGATAACACTTTCTTCAATAGTACTTTCAATAGAACTTCTACAATGATAGAAGGGAAAAAAATGTAACTAAAATCGTCTCCAAACAGTAAAACATTAGGAAACAAAGTTTCTCCAGCAAAGGCGTTATCCCAAAGTGGGCTTTCAGATAAAAATGCAGAAAGTTTGGTAATAGGCAGCAATAAGAAGAGTTAAACTCTTGGAATAGAAAACTAAGACCACAATAAACGTGAAGTTAATAACTTCACGAACATAGATGTGTTACCTCCTTTAAAAAGCGTAAATAAAGCCCCTAATGGAAAACTAGTCATTCCTTAACCTAGACTAAATGAATAGAAAAATGCACTAAGAGAACAGCCCAAAAATAGTTAAGGGGACAAGGATGAAGAGGAAGAAGAGTAAAAACAGTATTGAAATGCTTGGAAACTGCATGCAGAAAAAGAAAAGTTTATTTATTTTTGAAAGCGTGATTAATAAACCAATGGAAGAGAAACGTTCAATCATAACATATTTGTTTTTGAACTTTTAATGTAATTTTGAGACCTATTTTAGAAAAAAATCTTTGATTGCTTAATGAAGTGAAATACTAAATTTGACAATTTATTGCATTTTTTCGCAAGATTGGAGTGAGCTTTGTAATTTAACATGTTATCAGCAAATCTCCTTAAACACAAACTGTGATGATTTTTAAGAAAATTGACGAAAGTGATTTCAGTAATTATTGATTTGATGTATTGGAACTTATTAAAAGGAAAAAACAAATTCAGTTTGAATCAGAAATGATGCACTCATCTAAAACTCTTTATTTTTCTAAGGCTATCTTCATCAAAAAATAATCTCGCTGTGTTTTTTCTTCTTCTCATTTCTCATTTTAAGAAGTTTTTGTTAAAGTTAAAGGATAATGCATTGGCTTTCACAACAAACATCAATGGAAAAGAATTGTTAATCAATTTTCTTCTTCGCCAAGATCGAAATCATGGGTATTGTTTTGTTTGCTGGATGATTGCTTCAATGTGAGATCGTCTTGAAATTGTAAGAAAATAATGCATCAAATGATTAGAATATCAAAAAGGTGAAAGTAGAAAAATGTAGAAAAAGATTAAACTAATTACTGGTGTGAGCACTGAACTCTTGCATCTTTGATTTAACCACGGCATTTTCTTGAGTGTCCATTTCACCAAGGTAATCTTGATTCTCACTTGACTCAGTGAAATCCCATCTTGGACAAAGAATAAATACAAAAACTGAGTGGATTCATAACTACATCAAGTGCTTACTTGATTTTTTGTTATTAGACTTATTTGTTAGCAAGCATTTCAAACTCTGCAGTTGTTTTCACGTGAGGCTCGATCTTTACAAAAACACACTTCTTTGATAAGTTAAAATGATTAAATGCTTTTATACTCTTTAGTCTAGTGGGTCTAGCTTTTTCAAGATTTTTTCTTTAATATAGTCTTTGTTCTTAGCGAGCTTAAAGAACTTCATTTAAAGTAGTTCACTCGCCTTCTTCCTTTATGAGTTAAAGTATTCAAATTTGGTATTAATAACTTAAATTTTAAAAATACCTTTGAGCAGGATCTTTCTAGAGACAAGCCTCTATGAACTCATAGAATGATTCATCCCACCCATCTTCTTTTTTTAATCTTGGAGGCTCTTCGTTCAAGATGTTTAACACAGCCTGTTTTCATAGAGATAACGATTTCTCTCTTTTTAAAATAACCTATATTTTTGTTTACTTTAAGTGTAGGACAGTCTGAGTGAGGTGGTTTTCCATAAGCTAGTTCGTAAGCTGTAATGCCAAGAGACCAGATATCAGCCTTGGTATCATAGAAGATGTTATCATCAAGTACTTCAGGTGCCATCCAGCAAACTGACCCTACTGCAGTGTTATGCTTCTTATTCTTTTTAAGTTTTGTGGTGAGACCAAAATCTGAGATAGCAATTCTGCCTTCAGAGTTGAGTAGGATATTTGCTGATTTGATATCACGATGAATCTGATCGTTCTAGTGAAGATAATCAATGCCCAGCAATGTCTCTTTGAGGATAGTGGCAAGTAGACTGATATCCTTGATTCCTTAATTGTGGTAGACAGATTTGAGTAGCAACTCCATTGATCCACCATCCATAATGCTGAACACTACCCAAAGTTCTTTACCACTCACAAATGCTGTTTTGTAAGGAAGGAGACTTGGATGATGCAACACGTTCAAGAGGAGCATCTTTTTCTAGATAGAGGGCAACAAATAGAGTAAGGTAATTCAACAATTACAAGAGTTTTACTCTTATTTCATCTATCTTGCTGTCTGTCTGTTTGTCCATATCTATCTTCTTCACTGCCAGCTGTTCTCCTTAATGAGGGCCAGACATTACCTCCACCTTCCATACCTTTGCGAAAATACCAAGTGTAAGTTATTGGATTCAGAACAAAGAAAATATGGCTTTTGTTTAAGGAGATTTAGCGAAGATCTTCACATCAATACAAGTTGAATCGTATTACTATGCCGAAGTAGCCGCTTCCTAGACCTGAAATGAGCTTGTAGTCTAAGAATTTAAAGTTGTGTCGCTGCAGAAGGTGAATAAAAAAGGTATAAAACCTTTGGCGGATGTGGGATAATCTGAATCTGGTTTCACGTTCATGCCTAGGTATTTCTAATGGAAGTTGCAGGAGGATAGTTTTCGCTATTGAAAAAATTGGAAATAATAAATCTAAAGATTATACAAATGTGTGTGTTCCTCTTAAATTACGGACTATAGTCTCTCTTTCTTTTTTTTCGAGATGTGGAACAGAACAAATAATTGACAGACTATTAGATGTTTTTATTTCCAATATTTTATAATTACCTGCTTCCATAATAGATCCATTCTATTTTTAGGAAGAATAAATATCATATTAGATTTTTTGTTGTGTTTTATGCAGCCCTCATTTCTGTTCCAGAAAATGCAAAGAGCTTCTTTTGAAAAAGAATTTTCTTTATTATGTACGATTCTGCCATTTTATTAATCCTTTAATTATTAAATCTACATCAGTAATTTTATAAATAGAAAATTATTAAAAAATGAAATGGGATCAAGAAAAAGGTCATTTTTACCTCTGTATCTGATATCTATTTGTCCCTCTCCCTTCAATTCTTTCAAATTAACAAAAATAAAATAGAACAAAATACAGCAGGCAAAAATGATTCACAGGATCTCTAGAATTTTCTAAAAAGCGTGTCCTTTAAGTGCTCCTCTGCTTTTCTCTTCTAGGCAGCTTGGACTTCATCGCATACCTTGCTACTAATTTTGTTTGTAGAAAACATTGCAATAAGTTAGCACTGATATCTTTCAGAGAAGCTTAGCCGAGTACGAATTAACTATTGATGCTTTCAAAAAAGAAAATCTAGATTCTTTTAGTCTCAACTAAATTCTGCAGTGCTTGATTATTATTTCTCAATATATTGAGCTTGTTGATCCTCTGCATCGATAGTTTAGTACTTAAATTAATGTAGGAATACTTGCATTCTTAAAGGAATTATAGAAACGAACAGAGAATCTAGACAATTATTTTGAGTTGATTGCCTCCAATTACTTTCTTGTTAGCCATAAGTTAATTCACAATGTGGCAGAAGAGAATTGGAAAAAGCATGGTTCTTAGATTGACAAATTGGATATTAACTAAGCTATTAAACTCATTTATCTTTCTAAGATCGTTCATCTTGTTAAAGAAGAGCAGTCTGATGGTCCTTACACAGATCTAGAATTAGTTTATAATATTATCTCACGTAATGCTAACAAATATGCTGAACAACTTCCTGTCCTTTAACAATCTTTAGCAGTCTATCTCTGTGTACTCCTCAAATACGTTAAGAAGCATACCAATGAACACATGGTCCCAGTTTAACAGGATTTTGAAAAGTTTGTCAAGCTTCTTACAGAAAAAATCATCAAAGATATCAACTAATACTCATCTTAGAAGGTATTAAGACTTTGAACTCTATTTAAACTTCAATTTTTGTTAATTTTAAAGATATTCTAGATAATGGACCATGTCACTTTCTTATCAGGGATGGGTCACTTTAAAGAAGTGTGCTAACTGTTTGAGTAGAAATTAGTGGAATAAGATAAAAGTTATGTCCCTCCTCAAGTTTCCGAAACAGAAGTTAGCTTGGAGAATAAATCTCCCCTCTCACCAAATTAATGGATGGAACTTGTTTCAGACGCCTACAATGAAGGGAGACAGCATATGATACTACTGGAATATGTCAAAGCTAAACTGATCAGTTATGGAGAAAAAGACTTGATAAGATTGAATACACAAGAACTACCTAATCTGTTTTTCATTTTATCCAAAGCGAATTTGATTGATGAAGGTATTGCATCTAAGTTCAGTCAAGTTTTGATCAGCAACATGCCTAGCTACAATGCCGAGCAACTAGCTAAAATATTCTTTTCTTTCAGCTACTCGAAATAGATGGATGGCTCAGTCTTTGAAAATCTAATTTTCTTCTTAGAGCAGCAGCCACTTGATCTCAACAGTGTGGGCATCCTTTTCTTCACCCTAGGAATATAACAAGGTAATACTACTAATCAGCAAAATAATTAATTGCTTAAAATGTTTTTTTGAAGAACACAATGAGTATTCTGATAGGATGACTCAGTATTTGAGCGAAGAAAAGCTGATTTACATGCTTGAAGCTGAAGATGAATTCTGCGATATCCAATTCATACGCAGTTTCCTTTCTTTCTGTGTTAACCAAGACAAACTTAGCAGTTCTCTTTTTCAAGGATACATTTTCGAGGAATATAAATAAATAAATGAGAGAGAGCCCCTTTAGATTGGTTCATTATTAGTAAGTGTCCTTTAGATTCTAGGATAAAAACCAGAAGCTTCAAAATAACATCTGAGCCAAGAGTTTAAAGGCTATCTTGCTTCCACCTATTAACAAAATAAAGGAAATATGAAAGAAGAATTCATCAACATCATTGAAGGAGAACTTATTAAGTTAGAAATTCCTTTGAAATGAAGATAAAATTATGAAGAATAAAAGCATCTTTAAAAAATTTGTTGTTTGAATTCATAGAATATTAATAGAAAGTTTAACATTTAAGAATGGTTTGTTAAAAATAATAACAATTAATTAAAAGCAGTGGAAACGAATGGCAAAAAGAAGGAATAAAAAAAGATGTAAAAGAATTAGAGATTATGTAAGTGCTGAAAGACAAAGAGAAGATTTGTTCAGATTTCTTAATATCACACAAAAAAGAAGAAATTTATTAAAAGTATCAAAATGGCCTCTAAGATTATCATTCTTTCATTAGCCCTTCTTGCTTGCTTTGCAGTCGCATAAGATTTCTCCTTGAAGCAAGGCCTTATCAATGGCATCATTCCCTTCCATGATGACTACATCCTTAGTCTTGCTAAAGAGTACAATCCATCCATCACCAAGTTACACTCTGAATTTAAAAACTTCAAAAAAAATCTTCTAAGAGTGATCTAGAATCATCAAAACAAAGAAGCCACCTACACTCTCTCAATCGATGGACCTTTTGCTTTTTCTTCTGATGAAGAATTTTTCTAAAACTTCACTGGATCTCAAGACTGCTCAGCCACTGCAGAACAAACTCTCAGAAACCCTATGAGACTTTAGAGCAATGGAGTGGAAGCACCTGCTTTTAAAAACTGGACTGCCCTAAACAAAGTTAGCCCAGTGAAGGATCAACAAAGCTGTGGATCTTGCTGGACTTTCTCCTCCACCGGAGCTATTGAATCTCACTACGCTATCATTGAAGGTATTATTCTTTGTTATTGTTTGAGAAAAGAAATCATTCAAACAAATACTATAAAATGCTAAAATGAATTGTACTTCACAAATTATTTATTGTAATATTTAAAAAGATGTCGAGCCTCTATCTCTCTCTGAACAGCAGCTTGTTGATTGTGCTTAAGCTTTTAATAATTTTGGTTGCAATGGTGGACTACCTTCTTAAGCTTTTGAGTATATCAAGCACATTGGAGGAATTGCATTTGAAAATTCTTATCCCTACATTGCTACTGAAGAAGAGTGCGCTTTTGATGCTACAACTGTTGGAGCTCG
>Ga0302271_10001864_pt1 | contig 19702 bp, 10 predicted proteins | sample III_Bog_N1_1_FD_198767 | JGI IMG/M metagenome (GOLD analysis project Ga0302271, IMG submission 198767) | Peat permafrost microbial communities from Stordalen Mire near Abisko, Sweden - III_Bog_N1_1 | ecosystem: Environmental > Terrestrial > Soil > Wetlands > Peat | place: Sweden: Abisko... | reverse complement strand
AAAATAGAGCAAACATCTCCCTGTTTCACTGTACTCTTGTTTGCCCCCCAATATATTTAAATGCCCCTTCCCCCAGGATTAGTCTCTATTTATAATAGATCAATTAACTTAATCAACAGCCGCATTCTCTTCCATAATAAACCTCTGAGTACTTCTTCAGTTTCTTTAATTCCCCTCTATTGATAATAAGCAGCTCTCAAAACACGCATAACAATATGGTTTCTCCCAAATCAAATAATGTGATATTTACGAAACAATTATTCTACCCACTCTACCTTCAATTCAATCAAAGCAGACTTATTACTTTTTGACATAACACATAATATAAAATATTATTACCCCAGAATTCAAACTCACACAAACCAACAAATCTGTGAGAACAAACAAACTTCTTCAATATGCTTAAAATATCAACAAAAAGTTACTAAATAATCTTGTTTTTTATTGACAAAATATTATTTCATTAAGATCATTGAAGTTTAGGGAGTGTTTTAATTCTGAATATGGACTATCCTACAGATGATGATGAAGAGAAAGAAAGATATTCATAATTTTTTGAGCTAATTTTTATTTTCTTTTGTGTTCTATTACAAATAGCAAGGATAATTTTTTCATCACTTGAGTGCCTTAAAGCTCCTTCCTTTTCCTTATTTAAAGATATTGGGAATCAATAGTATCAACCTTATTTACTAATAGGAATTATTACTTTTTTACATCGCAATGCACACATCAGAAGTAAGTACGAAAGTCTGCCAAATCTTTATTGAATTTCTGTGCAAAACACATAACATTTAATACGCAAAAGGGATAATTTATTACATTAACTTTTGTAAAGAAATCTCAGGAATAAGAATAATACATAAATGAGATAAGGAACTCACGAGAAAGGGTTGAATGCTCTTTCCAAAGTAGATTTCCCATTGGTTTAGAAGCAAGTTAGTTCCCTAGCTGAGCTCCAAGCACGCAACAGTAAAAGATAAGTAGATTCTACAAAAGGAGAAGGACAACAAAGGACAATCTATCATAATCATAACAATCTAAATAGAAACATTGAAAGTAATTCTTAAGACATGTATTAGTAGAACATTGGAGATACAGATGAATTCAGTAATCAGAAGAACATGCCTACAATCGATATTCCATATGAGCAAGAACGTAAAGAATTATTTACGAAGACTTCAAACGAAGCTAGAGATGATATTCCTGTATTAGCAGACAATCGAATTCTTTCCAGCAGCAGTTCCTCTTATGTTGGATAGATACTCGCTGAGAAGGAGCAACTCAGACGTGACAATATCTCATTATTTGAGATAATCTAGTAATAAAATGAAAGAATACAATATTTAGTTATGATCTCTAATAAACTCCAACATCAACAGCATCCTTAAGTATTACTATCATCATCATAATTATCTTCCTCACCGCAATCAACAGCAGCTGATAACTAGGGTATTTAATCAAATGGAAGATATGAAAGTTAAAGTAAACTAAGTGGAAACTCCTCAAGTGCTTCAAGATATGCTACAAAAGTTGTTTGTGGGTATGGAAACGCAGATGAGACTGATAATGAAATAGCCTCATCTAGTTGCACTTTCAACCAAGGATGCCTGCCTCAAGGATTCTAAACATAACAAACCCGATAGCATAGTTATTCTAACCACGTTGGCAACTATGGGAGTTACCCAAACAGCAACAGTAAAACCAAGGGTGCCTTCAGATAGTTTGAATAGTAAATTTAGAACATAAAAGAAGGTGATATCAAATAATTCTAAGAGATTAATAGCCTAAGAACCAACAGTGCTAATCATTAATTTGATAAGATAGACCACAGCCACAATAGCTAAGAATACACTAGCGATCACATGATACTACATCTTCAAGAATAAGTCTAATCTTTACAATAAAGCCTAAAGGAGTCTCTCATTGAAAAGAATCAACTGCGAAATACACTCATATAAAAAGAAGAATAATCTGAGATGTATGCCGCCTTGCAAAGAGACTACCAAGAACTCATAGGATTAGTCTTGTAGTTAGGAGATGAATAGGGAGACTATGAAGAATAGCAACAATGCATAATCATCAAGCAAGAAGAGCAACAATAACAACAATAAGAAAATCCTTAATTTTAAACTCCAAATCTTATGTAAAACGCCACATAAGTCTGCGTGAATTGCTTAGGCATGCTCAAGCAGCATTATTTAATGACTAAAGAGCTCAAACAGCGAATTAAACATAATGAATATGCCTCAACACAAGTACAAGTGAAGTTACGTGAAGAAATCAATATGTTGTAAATACAAAACAAAAAACTTCTAGATTCCCTGTGAACAGAGACTAAAAAAACCCGCAAGGTTTAGCACCCACACACATAAAGAAATACTGTTTCAATAGTATAATAGACTCCGATACATTCACCTAACTATTATTATGATAATCCATCCTGTTTTTATTAATAAATGATCATTTATAATTATGTTAATTTCACAGGATTTCATCAAAAAAAAAACACAATTTTATATTTCAGCATCAACACAACACCAAATATATCTCTCTCTATCCTTCATGGTTCAAAATCACCATCATCTTCATCTTCATCATCTTTAATTTTTGACTTATTCTTCTTAAGTTTAATCACCGTAAACTCCTCCTCTTCATCATCATCGTCATCATCGTCAATCACTCCTTTATTTTTCTTATTCTCACCTCCTTCCTCATCTGAATCTGAATCAATCCTATATATTTTTCTCTCCTTGGTTTGCTATGATCGCAAGCTCCTTCTCTTTTACCCATCGAATCCTCCATCTGATGATCCTTTGATTTGATTCATAATATCACTACTTGGCTCTAAATAATCCAAATCAAGATCAAAGTCCATATCTTCATCATCTTCGTTCTTTGAGATCTTCTTTTTCTGTGTGAATATGTACAATCCCAACAACAAAAAATCCAATGATAATCAATCCTTTGAATATGTTATTAATTCTACTTCAATTGCTGTTACATCCCCCATAATTTATTAACCTTGAGATTCTTAGGATCTGGTTTAAAGTTTGCATCTTCTTCTTTTCTGCGTTTAGTCGTTCCCAAAATGTCTGTCTTTACCTGCTGAGTTGCTTAAGATTCAAATTTCATCTAAAGTTTCTCTATTAATGTCAGTTGCTTCATTTGTTTTGGTTGCGTAACTGCTGGTTTCGTAGCCTCCTTTGACTCAATTGTCTTGACACTGGTGATCTTTGATTTGTTGTTCTCTTATCCTTCAACTTTCTATGGTTTTTTAGTTTTCTCAATAACATCATCATCCGATTCATCTTCACTGCTACTTGCAATAAAACTATCTCCCTTCTTATCATTCGTTTTTTCAACATTTTTTTATTTACCACCTGTTCCACCTCCAGCTCCTCCTGCATTCTTTTTCTAGACTTTCTTTTCACTTGCATTCTTGCTATCACTTTCACTACCTTTCCCTTTATTATCTCCCCCATCTGTTTTATTATTATTGTTTTTCCTTTTCTTTGGTGGCATTTTTGATCTTCCATTTTACGCCATTCCCTTTCCAGAACTTCTTTCCTTTTCTTCCTTTTCTTCAACTTCATCAATCAACTCAGAGAAATAATCTAAATCTTCTACCCACATCACAGTCACATGCTTCTTTATCAACTTAACCAATTCCTCTTCTTTATCGTCAACTTGCTTCTACAATGCTGCAATCTTCACAGATAACAATATCCACAAAATATTATCCCTTAAAACTACATAATTCCTAAGAAATATCCAAACTTTACTTTTTCTTCTGTTAACGAGAATATAGGCATTGAGACTAAGTAATTATACTCAGACATAGGTATCTCCCCAGCTTCTACATGAGGCTACTCTTCGTCATTATCCTTCTGTTCTTCTTCATCTGATTCAGCATCAGGGTTTTCCTTGCGCTTATCCTCAAAGGCCTATTCTCAACTCTATATTAACCCATCAATCCAAACAATATTTTTATTTGTTACTTTGATTTTTGTTGAGTTAATCTTGGTGATTTTGGACATCGGTGTGAGTCCTAGCTCTTACAATCTACTCATTACTCCTTTCCTCCTAACATTCCTTAGCTCTAACGTCCCATCAACGACTAGCTTTATGAATTTCATTTTATTTTACAATATATCAACGTCTCTTTGCAGTTTGCTAACTAAATACACTTTTCTCTTCTCATAGAACTCTAACCTGAGATTGAAGAAATCCTCTTGTATTTCCACAGTTGACCTATATCTCCTTAGTTTATAGTCCTTAGTGAACATGACAATATTCGAAGTTGCAAGTGGCACAGATAATTTTAGTTTTTTCTCAATATCTCCCCATTATGCTAGTTTCCCTTTGACAACTTAGATCTCAAAGTGCACTCGATTATTCTTGTGATATTCGCGGATATCCTCGATTTCTGCATCGCCCTTGGGTGGACTCACTAATTCTTCCAAGAAATTCTAAAAAATATAAAAAACAGGTTAATATCCCAAATTGATTACAACCTCAATTATCTGTTACTTTATAGTCTCTAGTCCATTTTCCAATGGGAAGTTCTGTGATTGTAACAATCTCTTCATCATAATCTACTGAGTACTATCCTTTAGCTATGAATCCTCCACCTTTTGGATTGATCTCGATATTACCTTAGTATCCTTTATACCAAGGTGTGAGTTCTGTGAATTACTTTCCTTACAACTTTGCCTTGATTTACTCCACTAACTCTCTATGATTGTAATTAGGCACATCAGTTGACCAACCTGTGCCAATACCCTAGGAACCGTTCACCAAACATAATGGAATTATTGGCAAATACCTGTGGAAAACAACAACAAAAGTTAGAAAAAAAGATAAATCCAAAATTATTTTCAATTATGTTTCTCATTGTTTACCATTCAGGCTCAACCATTTGATTATCATCTTCAAGGTAGTTGAGAATATGATCATCATTTTCAGGGAACAGTGCTCTCGTTATCTTGCTTAGATTTGTGCAAATATATCTTGCAGACGCATGCTCTTTGCCACCTTAGTTTCTCGAACCAAACTAACCGATAGGCAATAGTAGATTTATGTTGTTCGAACCTACAAATGACTATGCCATTCCTACAATAGTTGATGCTAAAGACTACTCACCATGATGGTAAGCAGAATGCTCAGCGATATACCCTATCAACTAAGCAACCTTGAGAGAAAAAGGCACAAACACAAATTAACAAAAGCCATTATTATCCTATCCTCTTTCTTCTTACTTTGATTTCCGATTTGAGATTCCTTTTAAAGCAGGCAAACAGAATCTTCCTTTATCCTGGTTTGAGTCCATCACATACCTACGGTATAGATCTAAGATTGTCAGCATTCGAAAAATGAATCAACTCCTAATCGATGAAATCCTTATATCTAAGCACTTTCTGATTATAATCCACAAACGAATTTGGATTATACGCTGCCAGCCATTGTTTTCTCTCTTCGATCTTCTTCCTAGAGAACCCTAACTCAATCGACTCCTTGTCGTTGTCATCAATGAACTTAAATTAAATTTCATGTTTCACGATATTCGAGAAATATTCTTTCGCTTCAAGATCTGTGGAAGTACCCAGTCCTTTGTAGTATTTGACTTTGTAGGCTTTTAAGCTGTCGCCTTTAGTGTTAGCAAATAACTTGAAATCTTGAATCGTAAAGAACGAATGGATTTCATTTCCCTTGCTGGCTTTGATAATAGGTGTCACGAATTCCTTTAAGAACCCTCCCATACGGAACAAAGATGGCCAGAAATGCTCAATGAAATTGATCACCAGTCCTTTAATATGAGACCCATCACTGTCCTAATCAGCCATGATCATTATCGAACCATATCGCAGATTCTTCGTCTAATTAAATCAAACACAACAAACGAAAGAACAAATCAAAGAAGGTACTTTTTGCTATTTGTTATTACATTTTCATAGTTAGTCATGGAAGGATCTAATCCGACAATCTTGCAGATATTTTATATTTCTGCATTCTCCATGATTTGCTTCTTCGGTGCTTCACGAACATTCAGTAGCTTTCCCTTCAATGGAAACACACCAAAACTATCTCGACCTACTACTTCAATACCTAGAATAATAACAACAAAAAAATAATCAAATATAATTGTTTTTTATCGTATTCTAATATCCTGATTACCAGCCATTGCTAGTGCTTTAGCTGAATCTCCTTCAGTTAAGATAAGCGTGCAATTATCACTTCTCGCAGTTCCTGCATCATTTGCATCTTCTAACTTCGGAATCCCCGTGATTCTTTATTTTTTCCCTCCTTTGAGTGTCTTAGCTAGTTTTGCGTTTTATCTCGCTCTAGCTTATGACACAATCTACTCGACGATGCCAGTCTGAAGGATGTTCTTAATAAACTTATCTGATAACTCTGGAAGAGACCCAAACATAGACGCTTTAGTTGTGAGTGTTTCCTTCGTTTAGCTGTCGAATGTAGGGTTCACAATCAGTGAATTCATGAACACAAATAGATTTTATTTGATTTAATGCGACTTAATATCGAGATCTTTGTATTTCTTTTAGATCAAATCTGACATTTTATCGACAATCTTGTCAACGACATAATCCACGTGCTTGCCACCTCGAGTAGTGCAGATAGCATTCACGAAGGATACCTACTTAAATTGCCCATCGGAGAACGTAACTAATATTTCCCATCGATCATTAGTCATTGAAGGGTCGTAAACCTTGTATTAGTCTGCAAGAAGCACAAAGAATGTCAAGAAAAAAACACAATGAAATTATTTGCAAATTCTTCTTTGTATACCTTGTATTTCAGGTATGAACATGTTAATGTAATCAAAAAAACTCTTGACTTTGACTTGCTCGCCATTCAAGTAGACCTTAACTTTGTTGTTGAAGAGCCCAGCCATATCGTAGACTCTTTTCTTGAGCAGATTACAGATGTCATCAGAAATCTCAGACATTCGAAATTTACTCAAATCAGGATAGAATGTCACACAAGTGAATGTACCACCTTTCTTGGCATCACTGATGACAGGCTCTGTACGCTCGAACATGTTCTTACGCCACTCTTATTTAAAGTACCTAGGAAACAATAATATAAAGCAATTAAAACACCTAGCTCATATTTCTCAATCTCCTTACTTTCCCCTGATATCATCATTGCATTCTATGATGAACTTCTTGGAGAAGATATTCGTGAGTTTAGCTCCATAGCCGTTTCTGCCACCTACTACTTTCTGCTCTTTGTCATCGTAGTTCGAGGAAGTCAATAATTATCCGAAGATCATCTCAGGTACATATACTTTTTGCTTTTAATGATGAGCAACGGGTATTCCTCTGCCATTATTCCAGACTGAGATCATTTAGGCTTCTTAATCGATGACAACTTTCAACGCAGTCATCACTGATCCTTTCTCATTCCGTTAGTAGTTATCAGCAGCGTTGACGATGATCTCATCGAAGATCTTGTAGAATGCAGGAACGAAATCGATTTCCTTTTCTTCTAACTGAGTCCCTTCTTTGTTCAGAATCCACAGACGCTAAAAAGACAAAAGAAACCAAAAGTATTTGAATGAGATATTTTGGAATAAGCTGCTAAGATATGCAGATCAAACTGGTTGCTCACCTTGAGCTCGCATTCGATAGATCCAACATATGAGTCTGGTCTTAGAAGGATATGCTCTAGCTATTCTACTTTGACATATTGTTCTTCAATGCTTTTCTCTTTCCCGCTCATTATTAACTCGATATTTGAATTTGGTTTGTATTTTTTTCAAAGTCAAACAGCGGGTATTTTAATATTTTTTTGGTAATTTTTTTTAATTATTTCTTCTGTTTAATCTGCAAGGGAATCATCCTTTTCAAAACAAATATTCTTGCTACACCTATCAAAAAAATACAAAGGATATCTTTTAATATTGAGAATCGTAATTATTATTAGTATCTCTTCAAGCTAAGAAGAGTTAGCAAGATAATCACTTTTTTTTTTTTCAAAAAAAAATTAATAATTTGCTGTATTAGCTGCAGTAGTAATAGTACTGAAAAGCAGAAAAAAAAAATAATTCAATATGTCAATTAAATGTCTTTTTTTAAAGAGAATGTCAGAATAATACCATTTTTATATTTTTTAATACATATTTAATAGAATTTCAAACAAAACTAAAGAGTAACCCTAAAACAAAAAAAATTAAAAATATCATTTATTCTTGATGCTTATGCTATGTACATTAATTTATTTTGAGATATTCCTTGCCAAAATGTTAATAACATCAATTAATTTATTTCCCTCTAAAATTAAATTTGAAAGTCTATAAAAACTCTGTTTATTTTTGATTTATTCATTTTTCTAAAAATTTTTGTTCCTAATGTGAAAGTGTCTTCCAACTATTAAATTATCAGGAGAAAGAGAGAGAGAGAGAGAAACAAAACAAATATCATCTGGGATACATTCTAAAAATTATCTAAACTGAAAGAACAGAGAATGCACAATTAAAAAGAGAGTCAGAGATAGAGAGAGAGATACAACTCTTAAAACAATTAGAAAAAGTAGATCTTAAATCTTAAATTGAATTTGTGAGATTTGATGCTTCATTTATTCATTCATTTATGTCTTCCCTTAGCAGATTATCCTCTTCGCAGATCTCTATTCTCCTCTTATAATACCTTCATCTCATCAAGGCAGCCACCAAATCTCATTGGAAGAGAAGATTAAGTAATAGAAGTTGATCCAACAGCAGAAGGATTAGTTGTATTCTATTAGTATTATCCCTAGCCCTATTGTTATTTGTAACCTATCCCAACGCTGAAATTAGATGTCTATGCCTTCGTTGAAGACTACTACTCTTAAACCACAGCAGACTTAATACTCCTTGATACACTGCTCCTATTTTTATTATTTCCTGAATAGCTTCTATTCCCCTTATGATTCCCTGATTTCTCACCTGTTCCTTCAGTGTAAGCTCGCACTGATAACTCAGTAGTTAATAACTTCTATCCACCTGAGAACAGCTGTTAATCTAACTCTCCACTTGGTTATTTTAGTTATGAGTTAATCTGTTTCTTATTCCCGTTCTTCAGCGGTGATGTGTAATAATATCTTTTATTCATCTCATCATAATTCAATTATTACTGCAACTCCTTATCTTATTACTATGTCTCTTTATTGACACTATTTTTCTTGTTCTTATTGGCAGATTCACCTTTAGCATTGCTAGTTGTCATGATACTGCTAGCATTGTGCTATTATGTGTTGTTAATACTTTTACTGCTAGTTTTTGCTAATCCTTTCTTCTTAGCACTTTCTACTCTCTATTAATATATCCCTCCTTCTATTATTCCTCTATCTTGTAGTATTCCAACAGAAGCATTACTCTATCTTTACTACTTCTTCTACTTCTCTTCCTCCTCCTTTCTCCTTTTCTCCTTAAACCCCTCCAATTTCTCTGTGATCTTCTCCCTCAATGAGTTCCATTCAAACAGATCATCTTCAAAGCTACTCTAAACCTTCTTTGTGTTGCTTCTTTTCTTCCATGATTTCTCTGGAGAAATACTCTAAACAACATTAACACTGCTATGACTATCATCGATCTTGTTAGTCTGATACTTGAAGCTCTTCTTATTACTGTACTCCCCAGTTGAACTTTAAGGTCTCTTTTTCAGTTTAGAACTAGAATCTAAACCATCATACTTTTTTAATTCCTTCTAATCAACTTATTTTACTCTACTTGTATGGTGATTCCTCCCATCACTTTCTTCTAGATCTCTGTCATGTTATGATCTCATATTACAAAGAGAGTATGTTCTGAGTTATTTCTAGAAATGCTAGTTGACTCTTTTAATTTCAGCTATTTCAGCTCTAAACCGCATTGACTCATCCTCTAAGGTTATTACTCTTTTTGTCAATGCCTGTGTGTTCTTAGAAAGAACTACCAGCATAGAATTCTATCTTATTTTGTCCTTTAATTCTTCACTTTCTTCCTGTATCCCTTGATTCTTTGTAACAATCCTTCTATCATCTGATAATTATTATTATTATTATTCCAAGATATTTCTTTTACTATTACTACTGCTAATACTTCTATTGCTCTTTTTGTTTTTGCTACTACTCCTGATGATGTTATTCTCAATTGTCTTCTTCTCCTTCTTGTTTTCCAATATCTCTCGATCTTTTTGAATCTTATTCTTTGAATTACTTTATCCTAATAACTATCTCTTATCAGATGAATCAATATCTATTCTCCTAAGCACCTCGTCGAAATCATACTGTTGCTTTGCATTCTTCAACTAGCTACTATTCTATCTAATCTTAGTATAACTACTATTCTAACTCCTGCTTTTCATTGAACTATTCATTCCATGCTATTACAATGCTTGGAAGCTCCTTTCTTTGCTTTCAGATGGAACCTCACTGCTGAAATCTTAGTTAATGGTTTCATTCACATATTGTTTTTTAAATTATTGCTATTATGGAGAAGGATGATGACTAAGTTGTTTAGGATGTTACAAATTACTCAATGCAATCTTATCTGATCTAATCCTCTCAGCTTAAGTAGTCTATTAGTCTATTTACTGCTGATTCTATTAGGTGTTGTTGCTATTACTAATATCTCTTTTATCTTTGACAATCTGTTTGATTCTCTAATAATCCTCTGAACTTTTGAGCTACCTTGACTAATTAATTCTGCTCTATTCTCCTCCTTTTCCTGCGACTGCTGTGAATGAGCTTGAAACTGGATGTTTCTATTAATGTTCTTGCTATTTGTATTAGGACAACAAATCTGAATCTAATGATTAATTGAATTTCCTTTTTATTTCAGCCTATTACACTTGAGAGCCTAAAGTAGCTGCTAATGAATCTTAGTTATTGTTATTTCTACTGTTGCTAATGTATTCCTCTCTCTGCTATGATGTGATCATACTAGGTTATAATTCATATCTTACTGCATCTTTGTTCCCTTATTCTTTTGAATCCTTCCTTCCCCCATCTTCTCCTTCTTCTCTATCAGATGATAACTTAAACTCTGTGACAGCGCTTACCATTCCATCCTTGCTCTTTTTACTTCTTTTCACTTTTGCGTCTATTTTACCATTCTAACTCTCTTTATTATCTAAGCCATAATACGCATTGCTAGAGTTACTGCGATGTTGCTTTTCACTTAATAACTTTGATGCTTCTAATTAGCTCTACTCACTTATCCTTGTCTGTTATGATGACAGTTACTAATATTGTCTCCAACTGCTATTAACTATTTGACTTGGAAACAATATGCTATTATTACTAACACTTCCAACACCGTTAGCATTTTAGTTAAACTAAACTTTGCTGTTGTTGTTATTTTCAGAAAATAACCAATTCTGCTTAAAAGCTGTATCAATCATCACAGGTGGGCTAGCTGAATTTGGCTCGACAAACAACTGCTTTCTAAGTGGATCATTCTTACTTATTAATCTAGTTCTGTGAATAATACTATCATCTTGGTTCTCTTCTTTTGTCTAATATATCTACTTATACCCACGAGAACTACTGTAAGTGTGCCTGTGATTAATCAGTTAAGGTATGTTCACAGGTATGATATTTGGGAGCATTTCTTTATGAAACTAAGAGCGATACTCATGACGGGATTAGTAAATATCAGGCATAGAGTTTGATAGCACATTCGGGGGTACAGCATTCACAATGTTAAGCTGCTGAGGATTCTTTAAGATTTAATCGTTATTGCTATTGTTATTCAAACCTTATTCACCATAACTGGATATCTTAGCAATTGGAATATAACTTTACTATGTAATTTACTTGTTTTAATTATCCTACATGTTCTTCTTAATCTTGCCTTTAGAGTTGCTGTTAAGGCTTTGAATCCTCTCATGTGGATTATTCACATCATAATTACTATATTTTCCTCTTTGCAACTAGTTGTTACTGATAGTTGGGTATCTGAGATTACTTTAATTAGGTTAATTACAGATATCTGCATAACCATCTGGCTTAGGCACAGCTTATTAGTTTTTGGTATTATTACTACTTTAATTTCGAGTACCCTTTTAAGCAGTGAAGAATAACTTTAATCTACTTGATAAAGGCAAGATAACCAATGAAGTAGTATTAGGGTTATTCAAGTCTTTAGTATTCTTATCCTTGACAAAAGCAGCAATCAAACTGTTATCATACTCTTGATAAGCCATTGCAGTGATTGTCTAAGCATGAATTGATAAGTACTCAATGCTTTCAAGTTCTGACAAAGAATTCATATCAATAAAGCCTATTCGATCAGCAAATGCTATCACTCCGATTTTCGAACAAAGCTGAATTGACTGTGTTAGCTAGTCAACTAAATAACAATCCGAAATCATCTTATTTAATAACTCCCTATTACACATATTGTTCACTTTAATTCTCCTTAGTGGTTAACAGTTATCCACTCCCCATTGAACTATTATGCCATCTTCATGCACGCTCACGAATACATGAGAATTCAACCAAATACACTTCACAGGGCTGTTAACATTACTCAACGCCTCTTCACATTAGATACACAACCAATTGTTAGCGGAGTTAGAATACTTATCGTTCTACTGCTGTGTTGGCTTAAATATCCCTAAATGCTATAGTTTCAAGATGGCTCCGTTGCTGATAGCTATGATGACTACAATTCCATCTGAAATACTCCTGCAAACTATATTAGTGATCCTGCCATAAGCATAAGATAACTTGTCATCATGAGTATTATGATTATTATTATTATTACTAATATTGCTGTTGATAAGCTAATTAAATGCTTGAATGTTGAACGTATTATCCAGCTTGTATTAAAACGGAATGGTGTGTATTCTATTCATTAATTATGTATGTTTGAGGGTAGCTGTAGGTCTAGCATTAGCAGTGTTTTTTCCATTATGAACTATTTATATGATCTCAATGGTCTGAGTAGTTGCAGCTATGATAATAGTGTTATCTTTAGTATTTTTCTATTGGCTACAATCAATGCTACTATGAACTTCCCCTTATTCTCTACCTTTCCCTGAATAATCATTATCCTTCTCCATTTTAACAATCTTAAGGATAGCATAACTCAGATCTAATTAGTCAGCTAATTTGATATGCTTCCAGTTGATCACCTGCAATAAATTAGATCGTTAACCTCCCGCGCAAATGAAATAGCTACTGCCTTGTAATCCTATGTAATCAATGCATCCACTAGCGCAACTACTTGATTCATAACCGACTTCTTCTTGCCAATCAGAAGTACGCTGAATCCGCACAATTCTATCAGTTGAAAGACTCAATATGCAGGAATGATTATTATTAGATGCAGTAGTGGTAGTAGTATTAACAATAGCCTTTGATTGGCTTGCTACATCAGCATCATCGCTTAGATCTTCCAGAGTACATACACTAATTATCATTAGAGAATGAACACCTTCTTGATCTTCTTCAACTACAAACTCAGCTGATTCCTCCTCCTCCTATGTAGTATGCTTATCAAGAATCTTCTTCCTAGTAGTAATCGCAGTAATTAATAGTCAATAAGAAAATAATAGTTTACTGATTTAGATATCTCACTCTCTCCACTTCCTTATTTAGCTCTATCTTTCCCTTTATTCAGCATTCCGCTATTCGTTTATCTCAACCACACATAAATCAATATTTTGCTAAGATATTTATATTTTATTTCTCTCTATCTCTCAAAAGCCTTTTATTAAAAGCACTTAACCCCTTTCAAATTAAAGCTGCCACATACTTTAAAAGACTCCTTGAGATCACAATCATCTCTTCTAAGTTCTTTATTATTCTTGAATGTAATTAATTTCATTTTCTTAAGGAATTATCCATTCATAAATTACATAAAATTTAGATCTATTCAAACCTCCGTATTTTTCAAATAGTTTAGTTTAATAAACACAATCAAGCAAAAACCAAATACCTACACACACGCACACACACATATCCCTAAGATTTTTAACTCTTCAAATGACAAGGACTTTAAGAACTGTGAATTCAACAATTCTTAATTCTTAATCAAAATATGATTCAATAAATGTGCAAATTTGCTATCAATAATCCTTCACTAATTCCTTTGAATTTGAGCCAGTAGTAGCCCTCGAATAGTCCCCAAAACTCCAATTGTATCCAGATAACTTCCCCAGCTGTTGGTGTGGATTCTGATTAATAATATTATTATTTTTGTTGCTGTTTTTGATGTTGCAGCCATTGCTGGACTATGGTTGAGGGAGAATGAATTTGGCTTATGATGAAATTTAAGTTGATTCTGCAGATTGTCTCATTCTCATTTCGATAGGGCATGGAGAAGATCTCATCTAATGAAGAGAAAAATTATCAGGAGAAGGACAAGTTCTAGTTCTACTTCTATTTAGTCTATTTCTTGCTTTTTCACATCTTTATGATGATGAAGATGACAGCGACGAAGATGATGATTTTGGCTATTATTTTTAATATTATGTTTATATCAAAATAGTCTTATTTCTTAAATGAATCTGCTTTACTGGAAGGGTTATTAGATTTTGGTGAGATTAATTCTTGAAAGTGCATTTATTACTGGGTAATGCTTAGGATGGTTGAATTTATGGACATTTGTGGTGTGAAATTCTCCTCGTTTGGGATAAATCATAATATTTGGGAGCATTCACTGACGAAGTGAGGTATTGAATCTGATTCTTATCTCGTCTCTTAAGAAATCCATTTGCTGATGAATTCCTTCGAATGTCATCACTGTTCGATAATATTCTTGGATATTATTAAGGATTGTTTTCTGAACAATTCCTGCTATTTGGCCAGTAAGAATTATCATTATTATCCTTCTTGTCACAGCTTGAGTTTTGATTTATGGAATGTGGCAGGTTAGGCCTAAAGAATAATGGCTGATATTCAGGAATATTCCTCATAACCCTAGATGATACGTTATTAGTCTTAAAGTCTTCAATATGATTGTATGATCCGTTATTGCATGGAGAAATATTAAAGATCTATGATTCATTTTTTGGTTGAATGTACTGACGATTCTAAGTTTAGTGTTATTACGAAGGAAAATTATCAGCAGAAAGATGATGTTCTGTATTTTTAGGAGATTTATCAGACTATTTTGCCCTTTGAAATAAGCTGCTAATTAATTAAATCGTTTTATTCTTTAGTTTTGTTAATCCTAACTTCCCCTTGAGATGAGGATTATTGCAAGGTTTTTAGCTGCGTTTGCAGGGAGTATTGGGAGTGATTTACATGTTTTAGGAGCGATTTGGTTAGGTATTTTTAGTGGTTTTAAATTATTATTAAAGATAAGTTGAATGAGAATCCATAGAACTTCTATTAATTATCTTTAGACTTCACATAAATATGATGGTAGTTTCGCTGGAGTAGAAAAGAAGAATATGACATATCTCAGTCTATTTGCATTCTTTCAACTTTTCTTTAATTGCCATTGTTTAATGAAACAATCTTAAAGAATTGTCTAATTTCTCACACTAATACATGTAAAACCTGCTTTCAATATCTTTTTCAGCAAAAGGCAAAACTAAAGAAATGTAGAAAGTCTGACAACTTAATCAAAACAAATAGGCGCTCTTTAAAAAATCTCTCTTTTTTTATAACTAGCTTAGTTTTCTCACTTTACTTTTTGATTTCCTATAATTTATAATTACTTTTGCAGCAATTATTTTAAAATAGCATATTGGGATAACGAAATTTAAAGCATTTCTTCATTTATATTCAAAGAAGTTGAAGTGTATTTTGACAAATACTTTTTTTTTGAACTAATAGGAATTATTAGCACTTTGATTGAAAATTAACTTGATATTACTGCTCACTTTTCCCTTTTTTTTTATTTTTTCAAACAATAAGAATTTTCCCAAACAAGCTTTTGTTTTCCATATGAAAGGACTGACATAAATCTAATTCAAATTATTATGAAGGTTTTAATCAATTTGATCTTAATAATCTCTTCTTTTCTAGCATTACTTTATCACCATGATTAAGTTAGCTAAAAATAGTATACATTTTATCAGTCACCTGAAATTAATCAAATGAGTTTGAAACTATTTCTCGCTGATGGACTATGATACCATTCGCACAGGAAAATAATTGAGCAAAATTCTATTTTACTACATTTTAATCAGTCGAGGATCTATTGGCAATTTTACACCGGAGGGTGACATCCTGAATAAATTTTTTAGCACCCTTATTCCAAGTAGAATTCTTTAAGAAGTACTTGTTCCATATGTAATCCACAGATCCAACAGCAGGTTCAGCTTTTGCGTAGATTGTTGATAAGTAGACAATACACAAGATGATGGCTAGAAATTTTTTATTCATATCAGGAGTTTCTTCTACTTTTCGTTTTTTATATGTTCTTTATTTTCTACTCCCAAGAATAGAGCGTTGTATTTCAGTTTTAATTTGTGTGTTTTTTTTTGCAGTGTTATTTATCTTTTGTTTTAAATTTAAATAAACAAGAAGGATAAAGGGAATGTATTATTGTCTTTACTTATTTTGAGAACGTGATTAAAGGGCTATAATAAAAAAAAATCACAATCATAAAATTAAGTTTTATTCTTTAAGTCTACATGTCGATTTACATAGAATAGCATAAAAAAAAAATTCAGTGATATCAAGAAATAAATAGAGTAGATATTTCAAGAATAGCTCATCTGAATTTGAAAAAAAATCATATGTTTTTGTGTTATAGTGGGAAAAAATCCATCTATTTGCTGTGAGTTAGAGGGTATTTTGATTGATAGTGTTCGAATCGTTGTTTTGAAAGTTTTACCTTTATTTTAAAGCAACAATTTGATTTGCTTTCAACTTAGCGTTATTGTAAATAGCTCGAAGGCTTTAACATCATTTTTTTGTTAGGAGTTATTGATAAGTGAAAAGTTCAGAAATTTTAGAGGAAATAAAACCTAATCTTTCGAGTGCTAAAGTAATAATAAAGACCTTTAACTTATCCAAATCAAACAAAAGAAAGATGATTCAAAATAATTTATATATAAAATATCTATTTTTTTTCGAATTTTTTAAGTAAAAAAAAGTGATACCATCTTAGAAACTTACCAACTAATCAAATTCTTATCAACTTTGCTTTATCAAAAATCTAAAAGCAGATAAAATAATGGAAATGAATCAGTTATTGAGAAAATCAATAGTTTTCTGATACTTACTTTGAGAAATCTTTCAATTAATCAAATTATTCCTCACATCTAAGCTTAATTTATGAGAAATGCAGGTCTCTTTTTGAGTCTCTTGAGAAGTATGGCCTTTAATCTTATTTAAGGGGAGGTAGATTTTTAAAAAGATATACGCTAAATGAAAAAACAAGAACAATTTTTACACTCTAAGCTAATTATTTCTTTTTCATTTTCTTCAAATAAAGGGTATTTTATGGTACATAAAAGAAAAAAGAAAAAAAAATTATTTCTACTTTTTCTCATAATTTTGAAATTAATAATATCGTTGAACCTTAGGGCAAAGCTCATCAAGTAGCTACTCTTTAGAAAAGAAGCGTGTTTCAATTAAAAGTTATATGTTTAGCTAATGATATTCTTGATAATCAAAATGAAACAATCTTTATAAAAATAATAAAACGAGAAAAAAATCAAAAAATTCGTTACTAGATTAATCATTGTATTAAAAAAATAGGATTGATCTTGTTATTTTTAGTTAATGGCAAGTTCATTTGATTTTTCTCAAGCCATTTCATCTTAATTTCTTTTTTGTTTTTTGTTGAAATTATTTGACAACAATTAATAATAAATACGATTACAAGATAGTAATAAGTTAAAAATCGTATAGAATAGTTAATTTCCTTTAAATACATTCAAAGATCAGTTGAGGACTGTAAAAAAAAAAAAAAGGAAATTACTTTAGAAGCGTATTAATCTGAAAAATCAAATTGTTAATTTCATGACAAAGAAATGAAAAAAAAAAAGAAAAAAGAGAAAGAATAGAAAACTAATTTTTCCAAATAAAAATAAAGGCAAACTTACAAAATGTCCCAAGATCGCCAAATTGAATGGATAAAGAAGATAGTCCGCAGCACTCTATAGCTGAAGGATGATTTTGTTGAAGTAAAAATCTTTTTAAAAATGAATATTTATTTGCGGTTTGAATTCCTATTTCATATTCTAAGAATTTTGAAGAAAACATTAGCTAATTCTTCTAACACTACCTCTTAATAATTAATAAGAAAGCATTTTAGCAAGAGAAAAATAGATAAATTCTAAGTTAGTTTCTTGCTGAAAAAGGACTCGACAAGATCTTTGTATATTTGTAAGTAAAAGAATAAGATCAGACTGACGATGTCAAAGATACAGGAGCCTAAGATCCTGTGCTAATCTTTACAACAAAAGAACTTTTAAAAATCTAAGAGAAGGCAGTTTGGTTTTTAAGAACTTAATCTCCAGCAGATATGCATAATGAAAGCAAACTAAAAGTAGATAATGAAAATGACATAATATTTGGAGAAATCGCTTCCAATACAATCTAAATGAAAGACTCTCTAATGGAGAGTATAAAATCAAAGTAAATAGACCGTTTTATCGAAAACAAAATAGAAAAGTAGATCAACACCATTTCTTCAGCTCTAAACGATGACTCAGAAGGTAGTAAAGATAATGAAGTTGCTGGTAAACTTATTAAAGTGGCATTATAAATTTGTTTAATAATCTATTTTTAATCTTTTTTTAGATCCATCAACTGAGTTAAGTACAATCCACGAAACCACCATCACTATTAATCAGATGAAGAAATTGCATAAAGAAAAAGAACTTTAACTTAATGAGGCAGCAGAAAGAATCAATATACTTTTGGCCAATTTAGAAATTGAATCAAAGAAGGCAAGTCAATAAGTAGATTACATAGAAGATACTACTAAACAATGCGAAAGTTTGGCGAAGTAAATCTCAAAAGAAAGAGAAGAGGCAGAACGAGAACTTAAACCTTCTATGCCAGCACTTCATCGTGCCTAAGAAGCTCTTGATTATATTGAATTAAAAGATATTATTGAACTTAAGTAAGGTAAAAAACTGCCACCAATCATTAGGTACGTTATAGACTCTGTTTTGGTACTCTTCAAAGCAAGACTAAATCCAATTGTTATTACTGAACATATCTTTAACTTGAGAGAAGGAAAAGTTTTCTTGTTCTTAATGGATTCCTTTGAAGATTCTGGTAGGGAATTTTATTGGGATTTTAACTTCATGAAAAAACTGTATTAATTTCAGAGGAAATAAATCAATGAAGAAACTATTGAACTTCTAGAACCTTATCTAAGCTAGTCTGGAGAGTTGTTTAATGAAACTCAAGTAGCTAAAATGTCTAAGGCAATTGCTAATATTCTTAAGTGGTCAAAGGCAATTGTAGAGTAATGTTAGAACAATCTGCAGGATTGAATAAATAACAAACAGATTTCGTTAAAGCTCTTGAATCAGATCCAGATACACTCACAGTCTCTTGCAATCCTACATCTCTATTCATATCCTCAATGAAAAACTAGCTAGATGAAAGGAGATTTTAGTACTAACCTTGATAGCTCTCTGAATGAAAAAATACAATAACTATATCTTATTTTTTCTCCTTCATAGTTACTGTCTACTTCTAGTTTTATCAGTAATCAGCCTGCTTCTTTGTATGATCTGATCAAAATGATTCGAATAAGTAATCCAATAGATCCTCCTACAAGGCAGAAAAAGTA
>Ga0302271_10001863_pt1 | contig 19707 bp, 7 predicted proteins | sample III_Bog_N1_1_FD_198767 | JGI IMG/M metagenome (GOLD analysis project Ga0302271, IMG submission 198767) | Peat permafrost microbial communities from Stordalen Mire near Abisko, Sweden - III_Bog_N1_1 | ecosystem: Environmental > Terrestrial > Soil > Wetlands > Peat | place: Sweden: Abisko... | reverse complement strand
CAACCCCAACCCCAACCCCAACCCCAACCCCAACCCCAACCCCAACCCCAACCCCAACCCCAACCCCAACCCCAACCCCATCTTATTTTGAAGCTTTGAAAATTCATCAAACACTTAAAATAATTATCATAATAATCTGTTTCTTCTTCATGGTACTTTTAGTTTTTTGTAAGGTTAGTAATCTTTCACAACAAAATTGTTCTCAGAATTTTTTAACAACAAGAAAAAATGAAAGCAATTTTATTAGATACTCTCCACTACTAGAAATAGAAATGAATCCTTGATAAGTTTTTTTGAAAAAATAGGGGAATGTTAATTAGAATGCACAGCCTGGATATTAGCAAAAAGTTGTATAAGCCTAGCTTGATGAAATAAAAGATAAAAAGGAATAGGGTGGTTAGAACATTTGATTTGGTTAGTCTGAGGTTTCCCACAAAACAACAGAAAATTCGACTAGTAAAAAGACAAAAAAAGGTTTATCAATAGATAATTTACCCCAGTAAACTAATTGCATTTTTATTATCTTTTATTTTTATTTGACGTTAGGATACTCTTGCAAATTACTTGAGAAATCAAACCCATAGTCAATTCATTTGCTTTTTCTTGTTGAGATAATCAGTCAACATTTCTTAAAGATAAACAGATAGTATGATAGTAGTAAGAATATTCTAAAATACATAGATTGAGAGTTAAAGAAAGATAAAATCTAATTTTTGAGATAATTCATTTGAAGATAAGAATCTAAATATAAATATCTCAATAAATAATTGTCATCCATTATTATCCTCATATTAAAAGTATCTGACCTCTAAAAACAAGAAAAAGAAAAGTAATGTGCACTTCATATTAATGATATGCAAAAATCCTGGGAAGTTTTTTTTTATTTTAAAGAACTCTTTAATCTTTTTTGATAAAGTTGAAATAATAAATATGAAAGATGAGATATCTATTCATCAAGTGTTAAATAAAACTTTTTTTTTTGGTTAATATGCAAAGAGAGAAATAATTGCTAAAAATTGTTAAAAATATCAAAAAAATAATGATTACAAAATTAAACTGCATTGCTTATTTTTACTAGTTTCTTTTTGGATGAAAAATGATTCATTGTTAACTTTATTTTGTAATTTATCGTTTATTTTTTTCCTTTTAAGTTGATCCTTAAAAATAATTAACCATCTTGGAAGTAAATTCAGATTTTGAGATCAAGAAAAAATCCTTAAACTCAAAAGAAAACAACACAAGTTGTGAAAGGAGAATCCAATTTAGCAGATAAAAGAAATTCTTGGAGAATCAGTAAATACCCCAAAGAAATCAATGAAAAGAGCAGTCACTAATTAAAATAAGATAGCAACTTCATCGTGAGGCACCCTAAGAAAAGAGATTCAAGATTAATTAAAAAGTCACATATGGGAGAATCCAAAGAATGTACAATACTTAATACTGCACATTTTATGATTATTCTAAAGAAAAAATGAGATTAAGTCCCTATTTTTCTCATTTCTAAAGAATTAAATCTTTTTGTAATTTTTCCTTAGAATGAGATAATACTTTTTTTTCAATGAAATTGTTCTCAGAGTTTATTCACAAAAACTAAAGCATTTTTCTTAGATATCTTTCACTAGCAGAAATAGGATTCAATCTCTGGTAAAGATATTAATAAACGATCTGATAAGTAATTTTTTTTTGAGAGGATGTGAGGGAATCTCAATTAAAATTGAATACCTGATTGTGGTTGGAAAATTAGAAATTTGACGAATTTGAAAAAAAGAGATAGCAGCGCAATGGAGAAAAACCCACTTGATAGAGAGAATGTAGGTTCAGATAAATCAATTTGTGAAAAATTCGAAAAAGGAGGTATACCAAAAGATTCTATTAAATAGCTAAGTTTATGAGCCATGACTGAAAATTGTAGATTTTTGTGTATCAGTCTTTGTTTGAAATAAGCATGATATTTTAATTTTGTAACAGAGAAGATTCTCTTGAGTACCTTAGTTTAGAAATACAATCATGTCAATAAAAAATAGGAGCGCATTCTATGCATAACAGACAAAGCCATTTACAACATATCACCAGCGAAATTCATGCAGAAATTGATATCTAAGTTAGTGTCTGTGCGGATTAAAAGAAGGATTGGACTTGTAAAAATATTTGGACTCACAGTGTCCAGATTCGGCACATAATTCATTGTTCACGTGCCTGATGAACATGATTACTTATTGTAAAGTGACGATTTCAGAGAGAAAATATTAGAGACTCTATGCTTAGCATATTACAATTCACTTCAGAAGAAAATGGCTTTCTATTATCGAGTAGAGATATTTTACCTTTAAGTTTAAGAATAGAATATTACACAGCGATACCCTCCCTTTTATAAACCAATTTATATGACTGATGAACCAAATAATAGGATGACATGGTGCTGATGGCATACTGCACAAATAAAATTGACGCCAAGAAGAAACACAGCAATTTACCAACAGATGAGCCTCAAGTATGATACAATTAATGGATTTTGTGTTTAAGATTGATTCATTGAAATATTGTTGTTTGATCTGAAGTATCTTGATCCTGCCAGCATGCTTGACAATGAAAATGCCAAAGGCAAATCAGATCTTGTCTTCACACGCAATGAAACAAGTAAGATGATCGTTTTTGGTTGATTTTTAAAATAATAAAAACTAAAAAATGGTTATTTTATTTCTACAGATATCAAGCTCTCTATCAATGACTTTCACCTCATAAAAGTGCTTGGTCGTGGAGCTTTTGGAAAGGTATAAAAAGATAAGATAAGGAGATTGTTGTTTAAGAGAAGAAAATTGGCAAAAAGGTTATGCTCTGCCAGAAGAAAGACAATTAGGAGCTTTACGCAATTAAATCTATCCGCAAGGAGGATATAATTGAAAAAGAGTAGATTGAGCACACTAAAACAGAGAGAAAAATACTTGAATAAGTAAGACAATTAACAGCTTTAGAAACTTCACAAATGTTGTTTTCAGACCAAGTAACAAATATTTGTTTCTAATCCATTTTTTTTTTTGGCAGGTAAACTTCCCATTCTTAGTGAATCTGGAGTATGCCTTTCAGACAAAAGAGAAGCTATTTTTTGCAATGAAATTCGTCAGAGGCGGTGAGTTGTTCTTCCATTTAAAAAGAGATAAGAAATTCAAGGAACAGCGAGCTTTATTCTATGCAGCATAGATTCTAATGGCCTTGGACTATCTCCATGGCTAGGATATTATTTATCGAGATTTAAAGCCTGAAAATATTTTACTTGACTATGATGGATACATTAAGATCACTGATTTTGGATTGGCTAAAGTGCTAGAAAAAGGAAAATTCACTTACTCCTTCGTTGGAACTCCTGATTATCTCTGTAAAAAAAGAAAAGAAAAGTATTCATAAAACAATAAGAATTTATTGCTATTTTTGTAATGATTTCAGCACCTGAAATCATTCATTAGAAAGGACATAACAAATCAGCTGATTATTGGGCACTTGGTATCCTTATGTAAGGAATTTTTAAAGATTAAAAGAAGTAGAAAATAGCAGAATATTTAGTTTAATTAATTTTTTAACTTTTTGAAATAAGTTACGAGATGGTGATAGGCATTCCTCCTTTCTTCAATAATAACTAAAATGTCATGTTTTAGTTGATTACTGAGAAGGATGTGAGATTTCCTTCAACTGCACCGATTTCAAAAGAATGTATGGATGTTATTCTAAAGTTGCTAAAAAAAGAACCAACAGAGAGACTTGGTGATAAGGGAGGCCCTAAGGAGATTATGGAGCATCCATGGTTTGAAAAAATTAATTTCGATGAGCTTATCAACAAAAAGGTTATTTTATTAATTAGCAGAATCTACAGCAATTTTGAAAATGTGTTACTAAGAAGTTTTCAAAGGATGATTTCTAATAAAACTCTTTTTATTCAACAGATACAAGCTCCATTCGTTCCTGCTTTGAAAAACGATACAGATGTTAGCTATTTTGATGAGGAATTCATCTCAGAAGGTATTTAGTTATTAGCAAATTTGCAAATTAATGTGATTCTTTATTTATTAATTTATTTTGTTGTTCTGTTTTTGCAGCTCCTATTGACTCATTCGTTCAACCAAGCAATCTCAGAAACTTCAATGATTAATTTAAAGATATGAGTTTTGTTCCAGCAATGCAGTAACAATGAAATCAAATTCTATGAAGACCAACAGAGAAGACTTACTTACTTTAAAACTCTGTTGTTAATCTGTTATTTTTACTATTTTCTGTTTCTAAACACCCCCCTTTTGTTCTTAATGAGATCCAAAGAAAAGGAGGTAATAATAAATGATACTTTTTGGATAAACTAAGCTGAAGACTTTGCAAGATATAGAAAATTAAATTGAAAATGTAGATTTACATTTTTGTATGAGTTGGATAAGAGAATTGTAAAAGAAGAGGAAAAAAAGATGGAATAAAATCATTTCACATTATCTTTTTCTTTACTCATAAATTCAAAGGCTTTGGCTATGAGTTCACTGAGGAGAAGTTTATTCACAGGTTTAGGCAAAAAATATGTCATCCCTGATTATCTGCATTAATCTCTGAATTCTGGGAAATTCAATGCAGAACAAGCTGTCACGGGAGGAATATTTTATTGCAGCATCCCATTTTCAAGGAAAAACTTGTTGATTTCGTCGATTGTCTGGAATCCATTTTTTATTGGCATATCAATGTCACAGAATATCATTGTGTAGAGTTTACAGCATTTATTGGTTGTGAAACGAGTTTTCACAGTATCTATACCGATTTACCCACTTGAAGCGAGATCACAGGTGTAGCCAAGTTATTTAATCAGAGCCTATAGAACTACTAAGTTCATTTGATTATCGTCGATTGAGATGAACGGCACACAAGAGCAGGAAGGGTTTCCTCGAGATGAAGTAACTTAATGCTAAATTGAATCATTCTTTTCTCGTGAATTGATTAGGTATTTCACGAAGGAATCTCTGTTATTGGAGCTCAAGTGATCAGTATTGTTAACACTTTGTTATGAAACTTAATTACTGCTGCTGATAAAATGCAAGGGGGATTTTGCTAATTCGATTTATTGGGAACTCGAAGATTATTGTGAAATGCTAAGATTTATTTAGTCATTTTTCATTCCAGCTAGAGTGCCTTAGATTTGCGTTGAATTTGCAGAAGACCTGTTGATTGCCATATCTGGATATTAAGTTTAGGTAAATGGTAGAATTAACGTAGCTTATTGCGCTGAAGTTCCACTCTAAGAATCGATTTAAGCAGCAATTGCTAGATCTTGTTATGCGATGTGAGCTAGAGAACTCATCGAAGGAAGACCTGCGTTTTGATTTGGATAGGAGTACCTGAAACCAAATGGAGGAAAATATTTCCCTGGTTCTACTTTCGTGAAAGTTAAATTAAAGTTCTATTAGGAAGGGTTAGTGCTAATTTGTTTATTATTATTATTATTATCTTTGTTCTTTTTATTCTTGTCTTGATCAAATTTAATGCCATTTTAGAGGTTATTTTATGAACTCCAATTTGCACGATTCTCTTGCGAAAATGTCTAAAAATAAGCATTCGAAAGAAAATTCTCTTCAATTTCAAGATCATTTTCTTCTTCATTGAGATGAAATTTCAAGTTAAAAGTTTCTTAAGGTAATTAAATCACATGCGTTTCATCTTCATACCTGGAATACTTTGATACATCACAGCTGTCTTTCCTTTTATCTTCGTCATCTTTCAGCGGAGAATGGATATCAAATTGTTGATTACTTATGTGGTTTCCCATATTTGAGAGTTTATACGTATCATTATGGTTATCGATAGAAAATTTACTGGGAGCAGTTTTAGCCATTGCTCCACTTGGAGTCGCTAATTCGTTCATGAATGGCTGGGAAAGCAGATGGGATTCCTGTAAAGATGACTAAGGTTAGCAGGATATCCAAAATGAAAATTTACTTCCTTTGTTCTCTTCGGATTCAACGATCATTTCTGATTGTTTAGAACTTAAACCTCGGACAAGTTGAGATGACACAGAAAGACCTAGACCAGCCCCTTGAGTGTTCAGTTGGAGTTTACTGTTTTTTTATAAGAATTCTCGTCGCCCACATAAGTTGAAAATCATTGTTTAGTTCTCTTTGCTTATCCCAATACCTGTGTCTTACACGCTGATCTGTTAGAATTTTTAAGGAGAAAAGAATATCAAACAAAAGTAATTTAAATCGACCAATTTATTAATTTTTCATTTTGTTTTTGGACGCATTTCCAATATTAAATCTAATTCACTTTACTTCAATCTCTCCATTCGAAAGGAGAATCGCTTTGAGAGTGATCGTTCCAGCGGATGTAAACTTCATAGCGTTGCTGAGAAGATTGAGTAACACTTGTCTGATGCGTGCAGGATCAGAAACAACAAACTAAGGGATATTTTCATCGTAGCCAAAATTAAGCACAAGATTTCGAAAGGAAAGTTAAAAATGAATAATATCCAGACATTCCATGAGTAATTCCCGCAGATTGAAACGCGAATTAACATATGAGAAGGTTTTAGATTCAATAGCTTGATAATCCAAGATATCATTGAAAACATTGAGCAAGTATTTATTGCTGAAGAGAGCTGGTTTTATGCTTGAGCAGTAGATTTCATCGGGTAGTTGTCCGTGCAGATTTTCGAGGATGTTAATTGATGCATTAAGAGGAGTCTTAAGCTCATGAGAGATACTTGCTAGTAGTTTTAAGCGATATTAAGTAATTGATTCCAACTCTTTTTTAATCACCTGATCAGAAGAAAAGTATTATCAGTATGTTAAAAGAAAATAAATAGTTTTAAAGCGATATCAGCTTCTTTTGTGTGTGTGTGTCCGTACTTGATCAGTTATATCTTCAATGATAACAAGAATGACAGGCTCTACAAAGTCAATATTATCTTCACTTGAAGGTGCCTCACGGTCAAGCCGAATAGAATACTCGCATAAAAATATCTATTCGATAACAAAAAATAAAAAAAAGTAAATTTTTTATATTTTAAATATTCTCATTCAATCTGAAAAAACAGTCATGTAGTTAATGTGCTTTCCCTCAAAAAATAATCTCAATTTACTTTGAGAAGCAAGTTTTTTTTATTTTTCTCAAACTCCACCGTTATGGAATCATTCGCGAAGATGATATTCTATTCTTCGTCCATGGGAGTTAGCTTCGATTTCTAGGTTGTCTCATAGATTACTGTATGCAGTTTTTTGATCAAATTGTTCTATCGTTTTTGTTTTTTACCAAAAATAAGCAACTCATCGATTATCTATTCAATATTATCACAAATCACACTTTCTGCGAAACTTGATTGCAAGAATCCAGTTGCTTTGTTTATCCGTTGAAGCTTCTGAGAACCTCTGCTACTTCGTAAGAACGGAGAGTTATTATTGTTGTTGTTGTTGTTTTGAAACTCATTGAGATCAGTTAAATTAGTTTATCCTACTCTTGAAGCAAAAAGTCGATCAGGGACAGTTGTACTCTTTTTAAATTAGTGGATAGGTTCAGGTGAGTTCATGTTATTCTCAGTCATTTTCGATTTATCATCTGGTACCTTCGAAGCATCTCCTCTTCGTTTGAGCATGATCCCTCTTATGTTTTTAACTAGATCTTGAGTTTAGCAGTCCATCAATGTCTTGATAGCTTTATTATTGAAGACAAGATCTTTTTCCGAATCTATGATTGCAATCCCTTATGGCATAAGTTCAAAGACATTATTGTAGAAACTTTTGATATTTCTCATGATTCCATCTTTAATCTAGCCGGATAATCTTCGCTCTCGCGAATTCTTGTTGAGGCATTTCCAGAATTATTTTCGGAGGAGAAGTGATATGAAGATTAATATGCTGAAACTGAATTGCCATCCGTTGAAATCTCGTAAGGAGGTTTAATATCTTTTTGAGGAGTTATCCAAAGAGTCAAAGTAAGTATTTTAACAGAAGAAAGGAGTTAAAAAATATCACAAAAAACGAAGATTTGTATTTAGTATGATTACCTAATTTGCAGGTAAGCAAATCCAAGAAATTAGAGGGGGAGAAGAGAATGTGAATCGAAATCAGGGAGCTGCATAGGAAGAAGGAATAGAGAGAAAAGAAATGTTAAAGAATACGTAGTGATGTATTGAAAATTATCGTTTTATATCTCCTCTTCGTTTTGTTTGAATTCAAGTTTAAATAAATTATTATAGGAACCTTCAGGGCTTCTCTTGACCATAGATTTTTATAGTTCAATTTCAACTGCAAATATCACGTTCATTACCACGAGTGCAGATAAATAAACATTCATTTTCTATTTCTTAGAAGCAATTTTAGCTACAATCGAAGGTGGTAGATGGTTTATGTCTTCTGAATGACAGGGCAATGCAAGAAGACGGTAGAAAGGAGCAATCAAATTCAGTAGAATCATTACTCCAAGAAGAATAATACGTAAATAAGCAGTTCTAAAGTGAACAAGTGTTAATGAGAGCTAGATAATGAAGGTAACTGCGTTAAGGAAAAAATATCCTTCTCGTTCAAGAAAAAAGGTCTTAGAGTCTTTCTGATTCTAAGTAGCCCATGCAGTTCTGAATTTCGAGAAGCATGAATCTGAAGATGTATGCAAAGTAGATAATAGATGACTGTGCTTGCGGATCGATAGCCATTTGCTAAATCTACGCTAATCATCTTTGGCGCCCCCACCAACTGATTTTTAACTTACACAACTTTGAGCATTGCTCTCTTCCATCTTCCTGAGCCTGACTCAAACCGTTTCTTTAGATTGTCTTTTTTTCTTCTTCTCTCAGCTCAATCCTAGTCTTATTTTCCGCTGGCAGTTCTTATCTTTGTTTTTATCAATAATCCCAAGTCATTGCAGCAAAGAATAATTATGCCAAAAAGGTCCCAAAAAGGAAAACTATTTTTGAGAGACAAGATTAAAAAAAAATTAATTATTTTTGTCAATCAAAAATTGCTAGCCAAAGCAATTCATTACACACACTTTATTTTATTACATTTCGGTTTCTTTATGTTTGTTTACTCTCGTTGGGCAGCCCTTGTGTTTTTTTGTTCTTGAATTGTGAAAATAGATTATCTATTTTTAGGCTGTTTAGGAATTGTGATCCAATATATTATTTGTTGTGCATTATTATTGATGGATTTGATAAATGCAAAAGCTATTAATTAAACTGATCGTTAAGCATAAATTGATGAAGATAATATAAAAAACTTGAAAGAAAGAAAAAATAGGAAATGCTCTAATTTTTGGATAGATAAAAAAAATGATTATTGCTTGAGGATATCTAATTTTAATTTAAAATTAAACTTCTAATTATTAGACAAATCTTAGAATGAGTTCTGCTTGCGATAAATGATTTGAGATATTGGATAGCTTAAGTAAGGACTTTAGAATTAAGGTAGCTAGAAAGGTGTAGCAAGATTCTAAAGAGTTAAAATTGCCAGTAAATAAGTCCTCCAACAGATAAACCGCGCAATAATTTATGATCAAAAATTTCTGCTACACTAAGAAAAAGAAAGAAAAAGGTATATTCAAGTAATTAATCTAGCTAATACACTGGAAAGCAGAAACAAGGCGATCTCAGAATAAAAACAATTTCAACAATAGAACGAAGATAAATTGATATAAATGCTGTGGAAAGGAATGTCTAATAGAAGAGAAGGAAATGAGGACTTGCAGACATGTCTGAGAAGACAAGCTGGATGGGTGCCGCTTTTAGGAAAATATCTCAATCTCGAAACTGGCTTGGTTTCAGAGACTGTACCAATAGATATCTGGGCTTACCAAGAAGAGCTAGTGAGGCGGTTTAGCACATTCTCTGCGGGAGTTGAAGATGTGTATGAATATTTTTTGTGCTTGCGAGAGGGTGCAGTTGGAGGTTTCTAATCTAGCAACTAGTTGATTATCGTAGCTGACTTAATAAGAGAGTTATGTAGACCATCTTTCTACACTGAATGTGTGGACAGTGTTTTTTTTGGGTAAAAGTGCGAGAAGATGAAGGAGTTGTTGAAAGAAAATCCTGGTGGATGCGAACCATAGCAGTTTAAAGAATTCCTTAAGTTCTTAGCTGAAAAGCGGAGAGGATATTCTGAGATAACACCTAATGAAAAGAATCCTCAATTAGCGGCTGTTGTAGAGACTGCAATTGCCATCCGAAAGAGCAACGAGAATGATAAGAAGTCGAAAAAAGGAAAACAGAAATTTTATGAGGACTGCTCAGCTTTTGTATCGTTCGATGAGAGCATGCTGAAGAGCTGCAATGCAAGTAGTCTTTCAGCACTCCAAGGCAAGAACAAAATCATCATTTCTGCAGATAAAAGCAAAGTATAGACAATGAACGAGATTCTGCAAAAATTAAATGTCTTTGAGAAGTACAAATTAGAGTTGAAATGCTAATTTCCTGCAAATTCTGTAGCTCCAAAGCAGCAATTATTTCAATTCTTTCTGCAAGGTAGTGACTTCTGTATCCTTGGGGAGATTTAAAGTTCTAAATAAAAAGCGAAGGAGAGTTGCTGTGAGGTTGTTTTTAGCGAAATGATTAGGTTTTTAGCTAAAAAGATAGATTAAAATAACTCCTCTATGGAAAGTATCGAAACACCCAACAAAGAATAATAGATTGAAGAGAATGACACAACAAATCAACCTGAAGACAATCCTTCTAATATTCTCTTGTTTTCTGCTGAGGATGTTAAAGTAGCACCCTTGAAATTTTGGCCTAAGATGCACAAAGATAAGAGTCTCGATTCGACTCAGAAACTCCTTACCAATGCAAGTAAAAAAATAATTCAAACAAAAATCAGTTAACTGGATTTCGATTGTTTTTTGAAACTCAAGCAGCTAGCACGTTGCATGGCGAAAAAGAAAACTAGAAACATAACTAAAATGATAACAACAATTTTGTAGATAAGCGAAACCAAACTGCTAATACAAGGAATTAGTCTCCAAATATCAATCAAAACTCTTTAGTTTCAAATTCCTTTAACTAGAAGACCATTCACTTGCAAAACAACAACAAAAATGCTATTTTAACTGGGAAGGAAAACAGTTCCTCCACTGGAAGCAGCAATAACATATGCCAGAATGAATTCATGGAGATAAAAAGAAGACTAGAAAAATTAAGCTAGGAACTTGGAGTGATTAATAACATGGAATTGAACCCCTTTACGATTTTCAAGCGAGCATTCAGTGAATTAAAAGCTACGTATGCATAGAAAATGAAATAATTTGGTGACTAATTATTGGAGATCATAACAATAGCCGTCAAACTCTATGATTATGAAGAATTCAAATAAAGTCCTTGCGTTCTTGTCTAAGAAGATGGACACACGTTCTTTTTAAAAACAATTATTATGAAAAAAGGTATTAAAGGGCGTCCTTTAATGGGCAGAACACGGGCAGCTACTTAAGATCAAGCGTTTATTTGCTCTGCTATTGAAGTGATCTACAAATTTGCCTTTAAACATTAAGGCCATAATGGTGAGATTAAATGCCTAGATTAAGTCATCGAAGGGCTGATAATTGAAGCTGAGTACAAAAGTGAAGAGTTAGAGAAGGAAAAGAAGGAAATTGAAGCGTAAAAAGATGAATTCTGCTAGAGAAAGATTAACAATGTTGATAGGAATTTGTTCACGAGTAAACATGCTCTAGAGTACATTGACAAGAAGAAAAATAACTTTTCTGATGTAAATCCCTTTAAGATCATACTCTGATGGGAGATAACCTTGATTATTTTAAATATGTGGTTGGTTATGATGAATAGATTTTCTTTACAAGTTTGAAGTTTTTTTATAAATTTTGTTGTGTTTTATTGAATAATGTATTTTTATTTTTTTTTCAAGCAAATTTAAAGGAAGAAAGCCTGAAAAATTAAGTATCTCATAGAATAAGATTAATGTAAATACCTCTTTCCTTGCTATTTATTACTAAAGAGATAAAAAGAAAGAGAGAGGGTTCTTTTTATATCAGAGAGCAACGATTGATGATAAATATGTTTCGGAGTTTAAAATAATGAATTTCAATGCTCATTTGTTCTTGAATCGCTTAGTTGGCACTAGTAGTTAACATATTCATTCATTTAAAATTACTTCCTTAAAAACCTCTATGTAATCTAATAAAACAACAAATACAACCTGCTAGGTTAAAAAAGAATAAATGGGTTTTCATTCTTTTTGTTGTTGAGAATGATATTAGTTACAATTGATAATAATTAAACTAAATAGATGGATAGATATTCATGTTATTGCAGGTTAAGACATAAAATAGATGTATGGTTATTTATATTGAGAATCTTGAGTGGAGAGTTGAATAAGGAATATCTGGTTAGTCATACACACACAAAACATACAAATAATAAAATAAATGGAAAATACTTAATAAGAAGAGAAAATTTTCTTCTAGTTTCATGAGCATGCAATTCACTTTCTGAAAATAGACTTTTTCAAAAGGCATATGATACCCAAGATTCTTTTTTATCTAATTCTTATTGTTTTCAAGAAGTTTCATTCTTCTTTTGTCAGTATCTTGCCCAAAGGAATCATCGAAATCAAGGAGAGACTGTTAATAGACACTAAAGAACAGAAGGATGAGGAGTAGATTGAAGTTAGGATTTGTTGGATTGTTGTTACGAAGCCTGGTTTGATTTGAAGTATCATTGGCTGCAGGACAGAAATCTGGGAAATATTATTATTAACAACAGAAAATAAAAATTAATTTATGGGAAAGGGATAAGCAAAGTACACAAAGGTGGGAATATTAATTGGAAGGGAAGGTATGATTGGAAAGAAAATAATTGAAAAAGGAATTGATATTTTTGCTTCTTTTCTTAATTAATCATTCAAAACGAATAAGATCAGGAAAGGAAAAAAGAAGTTAAGATAAATAAGCTTATTAATTGAAAGAAATAAGACTTGATTCTTTTATGCAAATATTTCAAATTCATAATTTCAAATTATTAGGCTTTCTAAAGACACTAATAAAAAGTAAAAAAATCAAGTTCTTTTCAAAACAAAAGCAATCCATTGAGTGAAAACATTGAATCTAGCTTGGATGTGCTGATTTATGATGGAATATTTTTTCCTTATATTATCGATTTATGTTTATGTTGTTTCTTTTTCAAATACATGAAAAAATGTATGTATTTGCATATTCTTTCAACAATATCTTGGGGAAAATTGCTTATGTATCCAATGATTCAACCCAAGCAATAACCCCCCTCTATTCTCTCTCTCATTCTCTCATTCTCTCATCAACATATAGAAATACATTACCACAGATGTAAATTCACCCTCAATGTTGAAATCATAGACATTGTTTGGGAATATTTTACATATTTGAATATAAATATCTGTTCTTCAACTGTATGATGCTTTACTACATCTCCCCCCAGAAAACGATTTGAAAAATTTCATCTGGATTTCGAAACGAAGGATGTGTTTTTTATATAGTCTATGAAAAACTTAGGAGAAGGTGCAATGAGTCCACAGCACATACAGCCGAAGACAGGTGGTTAAAATCAACCACAAAAGGAACAACAGCACATAAAAGAAAATATTTTTAATTTTGAATTTTTTGATGTTTGCTTCAGCTTTGGAGTAGCACTTAAGATTAATTCACTATTATGATTAAAATTACACTTTGTAGGCGGGGGGAGGCTTTAGATAAAGAATATTGAGATTTCAGAGTTTTTAATCAAAGGAGAAGTGAAAAATAACTGAATGCTCCCATTCAAAAGGAAATCTTGAGAATTGTACAATAAATACATAGAAATAGTTACAATATTTTTGCTTTTTCCAAGGAGATCATAAATAAAATTCACTGTTTTCTTCCCTGTTTTCTGCTCATTTTTGTTCATTTCAGAGGTCGCATTGATTCCTTGTATTTCACGTAGGGTCCAAATTCAGGTCTTTTCTCATTGACTCTATCTGCTTTTTATGCTGTCTTAAACAACTCTAAGGTATCTTTGATTGCTGTTCCACCTGATGACAGAATACCTTTTGGAATTCTCTTATCAGGGCATTTGCCCTTCAGCTCTAGAATATTCTCAGATTCCTCTCTTTTTTAAAAGCAAAAATATTTGGTTTAAAATCATAAAATCTGGTATTCCATTGATGTTACCTTAGGACCTTCTGTAATTTAACCATCTTTGATACGAACTTGATCTTATTGCGGAGAATCTGTGCTTCTGTAAGGGATGGTTTTAGCAATAAGAAAAATCAATCAAAACTAGAATAATTTTTTTATTTAAAATTTCTAAATTCTCTCTATCCATACTCTCTGAGAACTGATGAGGTGGTTTGGTGCTGTCAGTCTATGAAGATAAGCTACCTGTCGATCCAATACGACTATTATTATTTTAACTTAAGCTTTCAATCTTTTTGACTTCATTTTCATTGAGATCATCATCATCTGAGAATTCATCGTCCCCCGTGCTTTGAATTATCGTGTACAGCATTTCAGTTATTTTCTCTGACACAAACGGTATGCTCCATGTGAAAATATCCATGAAATGTGGCAGCAGATATGGATGCTATGAGTAGTTATATTGCTGAATATTCAATGTATTATTCTCGAATTTAATGACAGCTCCTTTGTTGTTGTAGACATCGCAGTAATTTGGTGCACTGAAGATCGTAATAACCACTGGAAACTCTCCTCCGTTCCATCTGTGCATCTAATGAGTTTTTTAGTCACAATTACTTCATCATCTCCCACAACAACAAAAAACTTCTTTTAAATACTTACTTTGTATCCTTCAAGTTGCGCTTCATGTGCTCTGATAACTGAGATCAGTGAATTGTCATCTAAAAACTTCCTGACAGCATCATTGCCATAGAAATATGAGCATCCTCTAACATCATTTACTCGATAGACATTCTCACATATGCCATCGTCATTATCCACAGGATCACTCCAGAGCATATCGCAAAAGATCCCTTAACGAGGAGGCTCCTTGAAACGATCGATTCGCTTGATGTCTTCTATCTGATAAATCAAATAGAAAAATATCAGCATTTCCTTTCAATAATAATCTATCGAATTCCTTTTTCTCATTTCCCTCTTACAGACTTCATCTCCGGTGAGATGCCTCCATGCAAGGCTAGGAATTTATTATTGACAACGCAAGCTAGAGGCATGAAATCGAAGGAGTCCATGATAATCTCATACAATTCCTGATCATATTTGTACTTGCATTCATCTCTAAAATTGAAGAAAGTAGTCATCTATCTGCATTCGTGATTGCCTCGCAAGAAGTACACAACTTCAGGGAAGTTTATCTGTTTGGAAAAAAAGGAGGAATAGAGATTGGTTTTTGGAAAAATAACAGAATTCTTCATTTACTTTGATTGCGTAGAGCAATACGATCACTTCAATTGAGAATGAACCTCTGTCAACGAAATCACCCAAGAAAAGATATTTTGTGTTTTCAGGATTACCACCAACTTCCAAGATCTTCAGCAGGTCGTGGAATTACCTTATGATGGTGTTTTCAAATTTAGTTAGAGACATAATGGCAAGAGGAAACAAAATTGGTTGTTTATTTATTTTTTTATGTGATTTTGGAGATTTTAAGTAGTACCCATGAATATCTCCAACAACTGTTAGAGGATCCTGTAGACTGATGAGATTAGGCTCATTTTCTAAGAGAAAGAAAGAAGATTAAGAGAGAAATAATCACTTCCTAATGAAATCTTTATTTTAAGCTGATTAATTCATTTTATACTTAGTATTCTGTTGCACTCATCAACAAGTTAGATGAGATTCTCCTTCGATATTCTACCTTCTTTCTGCAAATGATCTCGTATCAATTTCCAATCGGGTTTTCCATCTGTTTGAAATAAAAAAGTTATGCTTTTAGAGGAATTCTTTTCTTTAGTTTTAGGATTAAAAAGATCATTTGTGTTTGGCAAAGATGAAAAGTTGTATTGAGATTATGCGCTCTCAATATTAAAACTGACTCTTTTTTTGTCACTTTGTTCTATCTATCTCCATCTATACACACTTGAATTGTCCCCCACAAAAACTATATTTTAAAATCCTAAATATCTTAATACTTTTCCCCCACATGAGTTCCTTCGATAATGGACGATGCGGAGGAGGATTAACTGTTTTAACTCTGCGGTCGTTCTTTGGATCACTAAGCATCTCCATCCTTTAAATTCACAGCTTCTACCGCTTTAATTAATTTATGTTTCTTTTTTTTTGTTGCTTGTGTATTTTTTTTTCAAAATCTCTCACTAATTTTTGTGTTTTTTCTTATTTTTTTTTAGAAACAACTGTCCCTGGGTTGATTTTTGAGAAATGTACAATAATAAATGCTTTTTATTCTGTTTAGCTTGGAGAGGAAGAGATAAAAAGGATAAACAAAAGAGAGAGATTTAAATAATATCTGTTTTTGTTTGTGTTTTGAATAAGTTAAGCTAATTTAAGTAGAAAAGTAAATCAATTCAGTAATTGAGAACAAATCTATTCTTCAATTCTTGTCATCCTAAGAAGAAATAAGTCTATTAAACAAATGAAATAGAGAATCAGAGAGAAAAAAGGGATTTATTTATAATTTACAAGATAGCTCCCTAAATCAATAATCTTGTTCTAAAACTAAATGAAACTCTGTATGATTGTTTTTTTCGATTTTACCTTGCCTCTCCTTCATTTGTTTGCTTGTATTTCCCATTGTTTTGAAGAACCAACCAAAATCAGTACTTATTTCTCTTGTATTTTATCAAAAAAAGTGATGCGCCATGAGTATGAGGGTATTTTTTAAGCAAGCTTGAAGTAACTCATTGACTTTACCTTACATGCTAAACACATCTATTGAGTTAAATTCTAAGAATTAATTAAAAAAAATTATCTTTATGGGTTTTAAACAGTATTACTTTATTAATTTTTTTTATTAAGTAAAAATAAATAGACACTTTTATTTTTTTATTATTAATCTGAATGCTACCTTAGTATGATTATCATGCCTCTCTAAACTGACATAACTAATGTATTCTTCTCACTTCATACAATTTTTACAGCAAATTTCCAACAAAAAAAGTCAAATTATTCAGAGAAGAAGTTTCAAAAATGAGTTAATTATTGCTAGAAAAGCAACTTTTACTAATAAAATAAGGTACCTTTTATTCATTAGTTGAACGGTAATTTATTAACAAAATACTGCCTGAACACACATTAGAGTTCTCTCATTCTCCTCAATATCTTTAACTCTCATGATTGATTAAAAAATTTCTCGATTTAATAATTAATTATTCTTTCAAATATTTTTTGAAATTATTATTCATTGTGACATTGCAATATTGTAAAACTGAATACACCACACAGATAAATGCTAATCTAAAAAAATAAAGATGAATTAATTAAATCCACTCATCACCCCCTCTGTCCTCAATCATTCAATTTCTCTCAAAATTTGAGTTCTGAAACATACCACAGATTTCTAAGTTCTTCTTTGTATGTATGTGCTCTGACATCGAAGTCATCACCATATTTATTAACGCCATCATTTGAGCAGAAAATGTAGTACTCTTAATTAGGTACTTTCATAGAAAAAATCCCTGGCAATTGAGACTTCTAGAACTATATATAATTAGTTTATTCTTAGGAATTATGAGCTCGCACATCATAATCAGTTTGGTAGTGACGATTACCGTTAGTATCAACGAAGACATATTAGTTTCCAGTAACTTATTGAACTAGTGTACATAGTCCATTGCCATAATGTTCGATAATAAATTTATTTCTTTCTTCTTATCTATCGTGAGTTCTCACATCATAATCGGAGTTGAATGCATTGGTTTTATCGTTTGCAACAAACATGTACTAATTAGGATTAGTTCTAGATCGAATTATTACATCCCTAAAGATCTATGGTTTCGCCTGAGAATTCACAGACATGTCTTCAGAATGGAGACCAACTTATTAAGGGATGCTGTCAGATTGAGGGAGGTCATCTTAGCCTTCATGATGCTCACTGCTACTGAACATGGTTTAGTGTTTGTGTGTTGATTTGTATGTATTTTCTTGGAGAATGTAGTTTTTTATTATTATTAATTAAAAAAGTATTCCAAAGTTTAGAGAGACTCGAAGGATTTATATTCATAGATTTATTATCATTTTCTGATATTAGTCTCCTCCCCAGGATATTATTCTGTTGAATCCTTTGTAGTTAACTTAATTTTAAAGGAATCGAAGATCTTTGTTGGTTCATTTTTTTAGAATAATAATAATACTACCAATAAAAACAGCTTAAATACTAAATTTAATCTTCCATTTGGAGGTCCATATATAGTACATACTTACATATTACAACCTAAGAATTTCTAAGACAAATACAAGCTGACACTTGATTAAAGCAGAGGAAGCTGCTAAATGGATAATATTGTTTTATTATTCTGATTATCGGAGATTTTAATGATCTTCTAAGATTTATGTTGGAAGAAAGAAGAATAAAATAATAATTTTACTAGTTATCTCTTTGAAACCAACGGATTTGACTTATTTCGAATTAGACTTCTTCATCCATCTCTCTCAGTTTTACAGAGATTATGAGAATCTGAGTATTTTTAGACTGATAAGTGTCTTCTAGATTCATTTAGTTTTTTATTTTTCAAGCAGATCGGAGATAATTACTTTAATTCAAACCCATCAAAATATTATGCTTGTTCATGAAAGAATAGCATGTGAAGTTTGGAAGATATTGATTATTGCAATTTGTATTTGTTTGCTAGTTTCACAAGGAGCTTGAGTTTTATTTTAATGTGTTAAATATCTTTAAATGAAGATTGCTGTAATTTCAGAGAAGTTAAAGGAATAGCATTTGGCTCTTGAGATTGTTTTTACTAAATGGATTTATTATTTGTATTGTCTTCTGACTAAAGGTTTAGTAGGAATTTATATTAAGAATGTGGCTGTGGAGTGTGATTTTAATTAACTTTTAGGAAAAACTGCTAATATTTTCCACTTTGAAAGCTAGATTTGTATTTTCTTAAGGAAATATTAAGATCTTCTCTTGATTATCATAGAAAAAGTATAAAAATGACAGTATTCATTGAGTTTATCACAATAAAAATTGAATTAAATGAAAATAAGAACTAACAAGAAATGGTTATTTACATTATTTCAATAATCAAATTATGACAAATAAAGGCTGTATTAAGTTCAATCTAATTTATAAGTTCAGCTATTTTTTAATCGTTTCCAGCAATAATATTTACTTATTAAAATATTAATAATATTTTATCTAATACTTTCATGAAAACTTCAATGGCTTATTAAAGTATAGATTATCTCCTGTTTTCCCATCCAATTAATTCAACACAAATAATTTAAATATCAATAGCTAAAATAATATGGATTCATTCAACTGAGAATGAAAGAGAAGCAGTAAAAAACACTAACAACAATATACATTCCATTCAGCTTAACTTTCAAGCTCATTTTGAGACTCTTTCTTTATTGTTATCCGTTTTTGAAAAAAACTGCTACAACAACTCAATCAAACAAAAAAGGAAAACCAAAACTGCAAAATTTACAACAATAATTACCTTACAAAAGCTCCGATTTGTTTATTTTACAGAAGGCAATTAAGAGGAAGGAAAGAGCAAGCAAAAGTTGAGAAAAAAAAATAAACAAAAATCAAAGATAATAAACTAAAAACGAATTAAATGAAGACCGCTTTATTCCTTCTAGGCC
>Ga0302271_10001862_pt1 | contig 19708 bp, 17 predicted proteins | sample III_Bog_N1_1_FD_198767 | JGI IMG/M metagenome (GOLD analysis project Ga0302271, IMG submission 198767) | Peat permafrost microbial communities from Stordalen Mire near Abisko, Sweden - III_Bog_N1_1 | ecosystem: Environmental > Terrestrial > Soil > Wetlands > Peat | place: Sweden: Abisko... | reverse complement strand
GGCAATAGATGGTTATCGTTTTAATCTGCAAGTTATATTCTTTTTATCAAGATTGGCTACAATAAAAAAGACAATAATCGAGACCAAAATCTGAAGTTAGTTAGACAATAATATTCTGATAATAATGGGAAACTTATGGTTCATTAAAATGCTTGCTAATATGTAAAATATTTAATCTAAAATAAACATTTCAATATCAAAGTCATGCTCCTTCAAATCGTTGTATTCTTCTCCTATCTTTTTATTTCTTTAGATGATTTTGAAATATTAGACTTAAACCTAGTGTGTGAACAATAGCAGGTATTTTGGAGCATGATTCTTTCAACTTTTTCAATTCTTCTTGGGAACCCAAACCTAGTTTTTATTATTATTTAAAAGATAATATTGTTAATCAATTGTAAAGGTTATTCTTGGTAAAATGGTTGCATATTGACAATGTAATTTACCTGATTAGCTCCTTGGCTGATTTTTTCTTTGAGTTTTTTAGCTCTTTCTTCCTTTTTCTTCTGCTCAAGGGATACTAAAATAGGAGTCTTAACTTTTTCGAATTTCTTGGCCTTTTCATCAGCAGCTACCATAAAAAGCAATACAAAATGAAGTTAAAATTAATAAAGAGAATATTAAAATGGTTTGAACATCTAAAATAATCTTCTTTTTTTGTTTCATTACTATCTTCATTTGCTTTTCTCTCGATCTATGACAGGTCTGCTTTTTGTTCAGCAAGTTTAGCTGCTTGTTCTTGGAATGCCTTGAACTGAGAGTACATGATTCCAGCTCTGAAATCTTTTTTCTCCAAAGGGCCATCATCTTTGTTTGAGATGGCAACTTAGAAGAGAGAATTGCATACGATTGGCTCATAAACAACATTGGCTTAAAAGAGGAAAAATTAAATAAGCAAATGAAAGAGAAACAAAATCCATCAAATCGAATGTTCCAAGGATTGTCATAAGATTAAGAGGTAAAAAGATGTTGCTTTTGTTACTCAACTTGTCGACGAATTTCTGCTTGAATTAGCCGATGAATTCCTGAGATTTTTCAGAAGAGACGAAAGTCAAATGAGCTCGAGAAAATAATGTCTCTTTTTCCCTGCAAGAAGAAGAAAAAATATGTCAAATCCAAGTTATTACAAATGATCTTTTAAGCAGAATAACATCTTTTATATTTTGTTCGCCCTCTCATTTTTCAATTGATTGTTTCTCTAAATAGCTATGCCTAATTATTATCTTAAAAACTAAAAATCTACTTGATTTTTCCTGCCACGAAGTATTGATAGGCGATATCCTGAGAATAATCTTTAGTCGCCAAGAGGAACTCGCTCTCTGTAAGAGAAGGAGGGAGTTTGCGTACGTCTACTCTGAATGCTGGTGTTGGTGCCATTTTTGACTTCTGATTAAAATGAAATTAACTTTTTGGAATTGTTTTTGTCTGTTTGATAATTGCTTTTTTTTCTTCAGATTAATTCTGTCTTACAATTTGACTCTTAAACAAATTAAGGAAGGAAAATTCTAGGGGATTTGTTTGTCTTTTTAAAGGGTAATGAAATAGCACATATTATGTGAGGAATGCATAAAAAAGGAAATAAATATGGAAATATATATTCATAAAACACATGGATGGCAATGTAAAAAAATCAATGATAAAAACAAATTAAGAGCTATGTTTTTGAAGATTTCGTTTGTGAATCTCTCTCATCCATATTTATTACGATAGATATCATAGTACAATAAGACTGCAGCTGGTTAGCCAATAAAACAGAAGCTCAACCAGAACATTAAGTTCCCAAGTTACGAATTCTCCAATTTAAGTACCTAGGCCAAAAGGAAACACAAAAAAAAGCTATTTCATTCAGGTTTAAATCAATAAATCAATGATAAAAAATAAAAAATCTTTCTATTAATGTGAATTATTTAATCACTAATCTCAACCTTTGTAATTCTTCTTTGGATCATAATAATCGGGGCTTAAATCCACATTGCTAAGAATGCATGATATCCAATAATTGACATTGATCCTGAAATGATCCATTCATGGAGAAACGCTGAAAGTGTAAACACCAAGAGATTTGAAACCTCCTTGCTTATTCCTCTTTTCAGTAAGGGATTGTAGAAATGGCGGATACACCAATTGTGAACAGGCAAGTTCCATAATCGCCAATATTATTCTAGATCTCTGCAATTCCACCAATCCTGTTGAATTTCCAAAGAAAATACAGGGAAACCATTAAAATTAAAGTAATTTATTAAAATAGTCCATTGATTTTACAAGATAGAATTATCTGTCTCCATATTTTAAAATCTCCGCTGTAATATTGAGGAATACTTAAAATAATCCGAAGAATCCACTCACCCAAAAATACAGATTTGGGATGGATAACTTCAGCATTCTCTCGAATAAAAACAAAATATTATTGTTTTTTGGGTTTTTCTAAAGCTCATAAGTTTCTTCTAGCAAGGGACTCAAGTATTAGAACCACACGATACTTCATTTTAACATTATTAAAAAAGGATAAATGCTAGATAATTTGAAAAATTCGTAGGTTTTAAAGATTTTCGTTGTTTTTTACGTTTAGAAGAGCAATGTAAAGATGAGTTCAATAAACCTCTTAAAAAGCCAAATTCTACGAATCCTTTATGTTCGAGGGTATACCATCTAGAAACAAAGGGTAGGAGCTGCTAGGAAATAACCTAAATCAGCTAAACGGAGAAGAGAAATGGAGTTCTCGTAGTTCTTTTTCATTACTTCAAAATTCTGTGAAGGGAAATTAAATCAGTAAATCCATTTTGAAAGATAAGTAAACCATTAGAAGAGGGAAGGGGGGGGGGGGATGAGTAAAATCCATTAAGAAGCATGAAAATTATGGAAAGAAATGAAAAATAGGTTCAACATCTGAGGAAGCTTCTGATTCAGTGATGATTAATTGAGAATCTTTATCTTTTGTTTGTGTCTGGCATTTGAACTCTTTAATTCGCTGGACTAAAAAATAGATGTTCCTCCAAACATGGGCATAGCTTATGAGTTTCAGCCATATCACACAACTCAAGATGATTATAACAATGCTAGGAAAAGGATGGACTTCATAGAATAACTTGAAGATCACTGGATTCAGAAGGACTAACATGATATTCACAAAATTCAAAATCAAAGTTGTCTGTGGATCGATTTTTCCTGAAAAATTAAGTCGCTAAATTCCATGGGCTATTAGGACTTAGACTGCTAATCCACAGGCAAGAGCGACTGCAGTAGGTTCTAAATAATTAGCAGGCTCTTCCCACTGAAGTTCATATGCAAAAATATCATTTAAAGAATTCATAGGTGTAAAACTGAAAAATGCAGATAAAATTGTAATATTATGTGTTACTATCTTGTGAAGTTGAATCCCATACATCTAAGCGTTATCGATGATGCTTCTAATGTTATTCGCTATTAGAACTAACCCAGCAGCATTCAAGAAACCTCTGAAATTCTATTCAGGAGATTCCGTACTGAGCAATGAAGTTCTATTCATCTTGGCAGGATTGAAAGATAACGGACCTTTGAACTTCACAAACGATTTGCGATCATTTATCTGTTTTAGGTTTATTTGAGCACACAAAGTGTTTGAAACCCAGTAAGATTAAGAATACATGTATTGATATTTAAACTAGTTTTTTCTTTTTTTTCAGAAGTTTATTAGATAATTTTTTTCATTTTCCATGATTTCTCTGAGAATATCAGGAGAATGGGAGTGCATCTCAAGCAGGAGAAGTGGAGTTGGAGTGAGTTTCTCATTCAAGAAAATCTTCAATATTTGCTATTTTTCGTCATAGAAGAAATCACTGATGTCACAGAAGAACGTGCATAGAATTTAGTTCTTGTTTTCTAGAATATCAATGTGATGCACATTGATTTTGATCACATAAGTTTGAAGATCATCTTTAACAACTGCTTCTGCTTTGGATTGCTCCTGGAACAAAATTCGATCAGTAGAGAAAAATTTCACTTGAACTTCACTCATATTTTTCTTTCAATTTCGTTTAAAAATATGTATTGGATAATCTTTGATTTTTGCTGTGTACTTCTGGTTCTGGTAACATTTTCTGACATGAATAATTCAAACGCTAAGACAAAACAATAAATTTATTAATTAATTGGTGCTTTGTTGAGGAGAAGCTGAAGGCTGGGAGAGAAAGTGAAAAAGACAGAAATAATATTAATAGTAATTTAAAAAAGGGGAATGTAAAACCAAATGAATAAAGCATGTACTTAATACTAACCTTTCACATAAAAAATCTCTTTTAAAGTAATTATTCTGTAACATATCTCTCTTTCACTTACTTGGAAATCTCAATGCTGAGAATACTGTCAAGTACCCTTGGGAATATATCTAAAGTAATAAAAGAAAAATTAGCTAAATTGTGGAGAAGTAAAACAAATTAAGCAAATCTCAGAGATAATAAAACAGATTTTCTTCTTAATTCAAAACAACAACAAGCCAATCTTTGAGAATATACATAGTTTTACTGATTTTCACTCATTTTTGCTTCTCAATATGTAAACTTAAACGCCTATGCTCTATTCAATACAAAATAGAATAAAAATAACTAATGAAACAGTTTGATTTTAAAAATATCCATAAATAAAACAAATTTTCTCAAAAAGTGTTCAAAAAGTGGGGAATGAATAAATCAAACCTCTTTGATAAATTCGAGTAACACTGGTCAGATATTCATAGAATTCGAAGTAACTCTGAAGCAAATCAGGGGCTGGGTGTAGTTTTTTTGTTTTGAAATTATTGATTTATCCTTTTCCCACCGATTAGTTGAGAAAATATCCTTTGGAAGGCTTATATTCGTTTATTTTCCGTGCTTCAAAAACTCTCATGAACGTGGGAGGGTGTTAGTTTATTAAGCTAAATAAGCCGTAGTAGCTGTGGTGTTTGTGATAATAAAAAAAGATTAATAAAGTTAGATTTGAGCTGTTTCATCAACACCCCTCATATTTTTTAATCTCATCTCTTTGAAATCGTATTCTTTTCTTTTCTTCACTTTGCAAGATTAATTTACTTATTCGCTTCATGCTTGTTCGTTTCAGAAGCCGTTTGAGCAATGTAAATTAAAATTTTCCTAAGGGAGAGAGATCGAGAACTTATGAATAAAAAAACATAAAAAAACTAAATTAAAATATACACACGCACACACATACAAAAAAACAATACAACTCAAACTTCTTATTATAGAAAAAATATCAAACATTTTGCATAAAGTTTGTTTCAAAAATAGGAAAAACAGGCATGATAAGAATCGAAAAAGCTGCAGCTACTGGGTCTAAATCCTTTGAAGATTATTGCTATGATAGATTGACATAGTCAAATGGTGAGATGATGTTGATGGATTAGCAATTATCTAAAGATTAACAAGAAATGCTAGTAACAGTACACGGAAATGACATCCAACAAGATAAGATTGACATATAGACTAATGAAAGAAAGAGTCCAGTTTAGGAGATAATACCTGCTTTCTTGAAGATCTCTCCAATTTTGCAAAATTCTTCAGATTTCTCATTATCAGACTGTCTCTCTTCTGCTAGTACACATTTTTCAGTTTCTTCAGTTCCTACCACTAGACCAGCATCGGATAGTTGTGATATTCTTTCCGAATCACTCTAAGTATTATTGAGCACTTCAGATATCAACGCAAGGTAGGATATTACAGGAGGGAAACTGTTAGAAGACTTTGAGACGAATTTAATGTCTTCAAAATAGGAAGATGAGAAGGCAGAAGATTAATAAATGTATTTAAAAGATAGTATTCTTGAATTAGGATCGAGATTTGCAAGAAAATGCAGTTCTATCGATCAAGGAGGATAAGACGATAGGAAATACTCCCCATAGATATTAAGGAAAAGTGATGGAAATCAAGGAGAAAAAAATAATGCAAACGATGATTTGGATTGTAAAGGAGGGAAAGAACCTGAGATTAAGGAAGAAATATCATTTATTGGAAGAATCGTATTCTTAAAGCCTTTAGCTGAATAAAATCAAAATGAATAACCTGCTAAAGATTCATTTGATCCATTTAAACATATTTTAGATGATTCTGAAGGATCTCCTGCATCTCCTAGCAATTTGCAACTTGACATGGAGGTTTTGGAGTAAATTCAATAAATTGACAAATAAGAAGACGAAGATGAAGCTGCTTCTCCAACTTTGAGACTGCATCGTGTTGTTTAGAGCTCCAATAATTCAATTGAAGAACGTATTTTCCAATGGCTAGATAAAGAAGGTGTAAAATAAGTTGATCCTTCCTAAAAAAGAGAAGAATATTATAATCAAAAGAGAGACAATTTAATAGAAATGAGAAGCCATTAAACCTTGCCTTCACTTTAGTAAATAGGTTCTTCGAATAGTAATTTAAGTGAGTTGAAAATGGGTACATTGAGATTATGTAAAATAACCAGTAGTCCATTGTTTAATCGAAGAAAATAAGGAAAAGATGAAAGTAATGCTTCAAAATTAGAAAAAGAAAATAATTCTGGGAAATCATACAGTCAGCCTATTCAAGAAGAAGATGATTAAACAGGTAGCAATATTCATGGAGACAGCAAGAATAAGATCTATGAGGAAGATGAGGATATTTTATTTTAGAAAAGTTCAAAAAAACCATAAATATTGTTAAATACAAGTTAGTTTGGCCGTCGTGCAGTTTTAGAAGGTGATAGTTAAGAAGATTCATAAGGCTAGATTCTTGAACGAATAATTGAAATTTAATTAGAAGACACAAAGCATGTGAAATAGGGTTATGTGCCGAAACTTGAAATAAATAAGAATTTAAAGAGAAGGTCATTGAAACTTGCACAAAACTCACCATCAATCAGTCCTGGGAAGGATACATTATGCAATTCAGTAAGTTAATGCTGCAATAATGGTGGTAGTATCAATATAAATTGGACTCATAGTAGTTTTATTCTTAACATAAAGAATACTTGCAAAAAACAAAATGAAACAGCTGTAGAAATAATCTGAAAAGCAATTACAGTATCTCTAGTGCCTAAGAAAAATTCACTTAAATAAACTATTTTATTCCTTTCCCTTCATTTAAACTAAACAAATCACTAAAATAACTCCTCACAAGAACGTGTTAATAATCAAAGAAAACTTAATTCAATCCCACTTTGTTTAGAACTAAAACACACAACAAAAATATATTTATTTCTTCCCTTTCAGTATCTCTAAGTATGCAAACGCTGATTATCTTTCCATTTTCTGTCAACTTTCTCCTATAAATTCCTTCCTTTTTATTATCATCGCTTCAATTCGTACGAGAATTAATAAATATCCACTATCCCTCCCTATCCTCCCCTTTTCGTTTTTTTTTCTAATTATTTTGAACCCACCCTTATCAGCAATAAAAATTGATTAATAAATTATGTGTTTCATTAAACACATGGGGGGCATTTTCAAAAAATCTCAAATTCTCAGTCATTTCTTTCTTTTCTTGGTAATTTTCCTTAATTTAAAAGCAAATTGCGGGATAAAGTTTTTTTTTCCCCTTTTTTCTTTTGTTTTTTTGTATTTGAAATACAAATAAAAAATCTTTCATAAATAAATAAGAATATGCTGCTGTTTTTCTTTGAGATAAAAAGAAAGAAAAAGACAAAGGGGATAGAAGAATCAGACTGAGAGCATTTAAAATTGCAGGCAATAACAAAATTTAAAAGTGAAATAATTAAAAAATAAAAAACTCTGCTCTTTTTATCGTTCAAATTGGAAAGGACTTAAAAGAGAAGAGAAAAAAGAAAGAAAAAACAAAAATGGATCCAGATAAGACCATGACCAGTAGTGTTGGTTCAAGTACTACAGCTACATCAGCGACAGGTGTTTAGCAGAATGTATCTTCGGTGTCTCTAGACGAAATTGAACCATTGAACATGTACATTTCTTCAGTTTGCATAACATTGCTCAGCGAAAATCAAGATGTCTTCCATAAGGCTATTCACTCTGAAGCAAACCAAGCCATCATGACTAAATTCTCCACAGATTCAGCAGTTAAGACACTCATTATCTCCAAACTCAAAGGAGCTCCTGCCATAGCAAACATCCCCTCTGATCAAACTGCTATTCTTCCTGAAACCACTCCAGGCAAGACAATTTCTCCAGTTTAAACTATTGTTCCTCCTGAAAGCAGACTCAAATTCTCAGTGGAAATGGATCAAACTAACGAAAACGCGCATTCCATTGCGTTCATCAAACGACAAGGATTTGTGCTGAGTGACTAAGCTAGCCATTACTCCTAAGTCACTTAAGTCTTGAACTTAGGCTATTACGCCCATGATGCGACTCCAATTCAAGTCAACCATCTTTACGTGCAATCATGCTTTTTGCCGATTTTCAATGCATACAGATAGAATTTCGAAACCAAGTAGCCTACGAATAAACAAGCATATTAATCACTTCTGAAGAAACTGAGTGAATTCAATCTTGCATTGATATAATGCTAACAAAATGTGGAAGTCCCTGAGATTTAACTGTTCTTCGATCCGATTCTTAAAGAAAGAATACAACTTGTTAGGATTAACTAAAGCAGGTAAGCTGCAATTGAAGATTTCGATGACCTTCTTTCAAATAACGATTTCATAGAGAATTTGATATCTTGTGTCACAAAATGGACCAAGGACATCCGAGCAATCATCACCATGGATTATGAAGTAATTTTCAATACATTCACTTCGTTTAGCTCATGAAAAAATAAACAAAACAACTTTAAATGGCCTAATTTTTTTGTTAATTTTCCCCTTAGGTGAGCAGTGGCACAACTTTACAGGAAATCAACTACTGGCTGAGTTACGAGAGAAGCTTAAATCTTGTGGATTAGTAGATCAATTAGCCCGAAACCATCATGACCGTAGAGATCTTGAAGAAGAAAATGAAACACAATGTTATCGCGCCTTTTGAGTTGGATTTAAAATTCAAAAACACACTGGCAACATGCATTCAGTGCAATTAATTCATGAAAGAATTCCCTTTAAATGATCTGCTTTCATCGAGTTCTCTTTCCGATGTCAAGGCATCCATCACAACAATCTTCAATCACATGAAGAACATCAAGAATCTTTCCTACACCCCGCAAAGAGCATTTTAACTTTTGGAAGCACTTTCTAGAGATTTAAATTCGCAAATCGTCAAATTAATGAGCTAATACAAGCTAATGTTTATGAGCTACGAGCATTTCATCGATTTGGTGACAGAAAGTGAGGAGATCTTCAAGAAATGGGAGAAAGAATTTGTTGTTTTCAAGTAGTCCATGATGAAGACGCATTCCATGAATTTCTACTTCCAACATGTCGTTTTCATCTAAGCGAGATTATAGACAATTCTAGAGATTAGACAGCTACATTAGACTCTCAATGAAGTCATTCAGAACATTCTAGTCAAGGAAAGAGCGCATGATAGACTCACTGACACATCATTTTTGTCAACAAACGAGATCAACGATGCGTACAGTATTTTCGAGGATATTGATGTGCTGAGCCATTCTGAGGAAGGAGAAGCTGCACTTACTCAAGCGAAGAATCGCTACGAACAGAGAATTGACTAAATCGAAATTTAGATAACCTCCAAACTCAGAGATAAACTCGGTTAAGCTAAGGAGAACCCCAGCGAGATGTTCAGGATCTTCAATAAATTCAACAAATTATTCGTCAGACCACACATTCGAGGTGCGATTGAAGAGTATCAATCAGATTTACTTGAAAAAGTCCAAAAGAAGATCACCTAACTCAGGGAGAAGTTCGTGAAGAAATATGTGAACACAGAGACATTCTTACTATGCAAGGTATGCTTAAATCCAAAAATCACTTAATTAAAAATTTCCAAATAATTTCCATCAAAATAATTATTTTTTTAACCTTCCTATTTTCCAACAAGGTCCGTGATGTTCCCAACGTAGCAGGCGGTGTGATATGGATGAATCAAATCATCAAGAAACTAAATAAATACATGGAACAAATGGCTGATGTGCTCGGTGAAAAATGGGTAGACTACCCACAAGGTGCTAAATGCAAGGAGACCTGCGAAGCCTTCAAATCGCATTTGAATCCACAGTAGATCGTTGAATAATGGAATAATGAGATCTTAGAATTGAACTCCAAGAAAACTGAAGGAGATAAGATTTTTAAGATTATCTAAAAGAGAAAATATGAGCTAATTGTGAACTATGATGACAGACAAGTGAATCTTTTTAAGGAAACTAGAATTCTTAGTTAACAGAAAGTCAGATTCTCCACATCACTACAGTACACAGCTACGTAAGCAAAAGGAATCTACCCTTATGCTATGTCGATTCAAGAATCTATTAGATCGTACAATTAGATTTCGTCTTAAGTCGATGATAGAATTAAAAAACTAGTTGCTTCATATCGAACAAAGATCCACAAGTAAATTCGCTAAGGCATGTAAATCAACTGGAATAGTCCTGTTGCATTATCGCCTTACACGAAGACCCTCGCGGAGAGAGTCCAGAAGTTTGAAGAAGCCGTGAATGGGTTAAGAGATTTCAGTGAATAAATCGAAGCGATTCTTGCGTTTATTAAGACATGCACTGGATCATATGACACCTTCAAGGAGAAGCTCGATTAGATTTAGAAACTTATTGATGACTTCAATCTCTGGGGGTACTCGAATCTTCATATCTGGGTGCCGGAGATCGATGCTAGAGTTGAAGGGATATTGGCTGATAGACTGAAATAAATTATCTAAAAATTCATTCTTGAGTTTGAGACATTTAGGTTGGCCGAGAAACCAGAACTTATCGCGGAACCTTCCCATCATGAGTTGAAAATGAAGGACTAAGTCATCAGTATTGAGCCACCTATTGAGTTTGCGAGATATTACTGGTTAGGGTAATTCCATTAGACACTCGGAATCGTGTGTTCACTACCAAGACTTGAGGCAACAAGATATGAGACTTCAATTGGAAGTAATAAATTCTAAGAGAATTCCAAGAATTCAGATTACAGTACAATTCTAGGGCTGATTCCCAAGGAAATCTTGAATTAAGCATATAGCAAAATCGATCTTTTGGTTCGAGAAAGTGAACGATATGTGAATACTTGGTTGAGTTATTCCTCCTTGTGGTTTATCGACTAAAAGAAGATCTACGAGTAACTCGGTGATGATATTAGTAAATGGCAATAACTTCTCTCTGAAATCAAGCAGGGACGATCAACTTTTGATAACTCCGACACGGAGATCTACTTTGGGCCAATTCTAATCGATTACAGATTAGTTTAATAGAAAATCAACAGTAAATACGATTAATGGCACAGAGAAATTTTAGATCATTTTGGTATTACATTCGCTGAGAAACTCAAGGATTTCTACTCCAAAGTCTCCAACAGCAGGATTAAACTTGAGAAAGTCTCCTTTAACAATCCTTAATAGGAAATAACTGTTGCTATCACGGAAGTCAAGGAAATGATGGATAAATTCGGTATGTGGAATAATGAAATTGAGAATTTCAGAACAGGATAGAAGCTGTTAGAGAGATAGAAATACTAATATCCATCCGATTGGTTGTGGCTTGATCAAGTCGAAGGTGAATGGTCCAATTTTAGATAACTTGTTCATAGAAAAAACGCTGCACTTGAGAAGGAAATTCCTTAACTTTAAGAAAAAATTTTACAAGACGAAAGTATTCTAAATGAAAAAATCAAGGAAATTGACGAGCAGTGGAATACAAAGAAACCATAAAGTGGTGCTACTAACCCAGTGGAAGCGCTAGATACGTTGAATATTATCTATGGGTAGTTATCTAGAGTCAAGGAAAATTACTCAAATTGCTGTAAAGCTAAATTTTTACTAAATCTCGAACCAGGAAATATGCAAAGATTAGATGATCTAGAAGAAGACATCACCAATCTCAGAGAGGTTTGGATGGAAATGTAAAAAGTCTGGTCGAATATTGAATAGCTGAATGATACTCTGATCAATGCTGTCTAGCCGAAGAAAATCAAGGAGGCATTGGATAATGCAAATAGGATTATGTCGGAAGTGCCAAATAAAATTAGAAATTATGATATTTACAATGAGATGAAGTAGAAACTAAAAGATTATGGAAAAATGAAAAATATCATTGATAATTTGAAAACTGAAGCGATCAAACCAAGACATTGGTAGAATATACTTAAGAAAATGAAGGTAAGTAGTGAAGAAGGATATTTGTGGGAAAGTGAGAGAGAGGGAAACAAGATATATTTTAAAATTATTTAAACTTTTTTCATTAATTAATTCCTTTGAAAACAGTTGAAACAATCACTGAATGAACTGACATTGGGTCATTTATGGACTGACGAGTTAGTCTTGAAGTTTGAGAAAATCATCGAAGACATTTTAGTTGCAGCATAAGGTGAATTTGTCCTGGAGAACAAAATCAAAAACGTTAAGGAATACTGGACTGAGTTTGAATTAGAAATGGTGAATTACTAAAACAAATGCAAATTAATCAAAGGTTGGGATGAGTTGTTCGCTAAGCTCGATGAGGATCTTGGAACTCTTGCGTCTATGAAAATATCACCATACTACAAGCAGTTCGAGGAAGAAGTCAAACCATGGGATGAGAAACTTCAAAGAGTCAGAATTCTTCTTGATAGTTGGATCGATGTCCAAAGGAAATGGGTATATTTAGAGGGTATTTTCTTCGGTGCATCGGATATTAAAACCCAATTGCAAAATGAGTACTCCAGGTTTAAAGGCATCGACAGTGAATTCACTTCGCTAATGAAAAAAATTGGTAAAAAACCATTGCTCTTAGATGTGATTGCTATCCCAGAGTTACAGAAAACCCTTGAGAGACTAGCTGATCTTCTAGCGAAAATCTAAAAAGCCCTTGGTGAATATCTAGAAACACAGCGATCAGCATTTGCGAGATTCTACTTTATCGGTGATGAAGATCTTCTGGAAATTATCGGAAACAGTAAAGATGTTACGAATGTGTAGAGACATTTCCCGAAAATGTACGCTGGGATCACAACATTGTCGAGTGTGAAAAATGAGAAAAACGATGATGTTATCAAAGGGATGAATTCCAAAGAAGGAGAGTAGGTTTAGTTCGATACTGATGTAAATTTAGGAGAAGATTCGAAGATCAATGTGTGGCTCGGGAAAGTAGATGACTAGATGAGATTGTCTTTAGCTACTAGTTTGTAGAATTCAATGAAAGATATTGCCGCGATTGAGAATGGCGATGATGATTCTTTGCTTAAGATAATTGAAAAGTAGCCTGCGCAGACTGGGTTACTTTCTTTGCAAGTTTTTTGGTGCAGTCGAGTTGAGAAAGCATTAGAAAACAAAGGGACTGAAACAGGTGCTGAGCTCAGTTAAGTAGTTGAGTACATCATTAGATTCCTTAGCATTTTAGCTACAAATGTCGTGAAGGATCTCAAGAAAGATTTACGATAAAAATTTGAATAGATCATCACTGATTTTGTCCACTAAAGAGATGTCACAAGATCGTTACTTCTCAAGAAAGTCGATTCGCCGAAGGATTTCTCATGGCAATATCACATGCGATTCACTTGGTTTGTTAAAGAAGCTGATCCCTTGAAGAAACTACTTATCAACATGGCAAATGCAGCTTTCCACTATGGGTTTGAATATCTAGGTGTAGGTGAGAAACTAGTCTAAACACCGCTCACAGATAAATGCTATTTAACATTAACTTAAGCTATGCATTTACGTATGGGTGGCAGTCCATTCGGACCTGCAGGTACAGGCAAAACAGAATCAGTTAAAGCACTGGGTTCGTAGCTTGGTAGATTCGTTCTGGTTTTCAATTGCGATGAGACATTTGATTTCCATGCAATGGGCAGAATCTTCGTAGGTTTATGCTAAGTTGGTGCTTGGGGATGTTTCGATGAGTTCAACAGGCTTGAAGAGAGAATGCTGTCTGCTTGCAGTTAGCAGATTCTGTTGATTCAGAGTGGTCTAAGAGAAAGAGCAAGTAAAATTGAGCTTATGAATAGAGATGTGAAGTTAAATCCAAAAATGGGTATTTTTGTGACAATGAATCCTGGATATGCTGGTAGATCTAATCTCCCGGAGAATTTGAAATAATTATTCAGATAAATGGCTATGGTGAAGCCTGATAGAGATTTGATTGCTTAGGTTATGTTGTATTCTTAAGGTTTCCGAACTGCTGAAAAGTTATCTGGAAAAATCGTGTCATTATTCGAACTTTGTAACGATCAGCTTTCGTCTTAGCCACATTATGATTTCGGACTTAGAGCATTGAAATCAGTGCTCGTTTCTGCTGGTAACATGAAGCGATTTGAGTCGAGTAAAATAGATAATCTCAGTAGTTATTCAGATATTGAAATGAGAGATTTTGAGTAGAAGATTCTACTTCGTAGTGTCTGTGAGACAATAGTACCAAAACTTGTGTCAGAAGATGTGCCATTGCTTTCAAACCTTCTCACTGGTGTGTTCCCTGGTAGTGCTATTCCAGAAATCCGTGAAGAAGAACTTAGAAAGGAAATTGAAAGAGTCTGCAATTAACGTAATTATCTAGCAACTTCGCTGTTCATGCAGAAAGTGCTGCAGTTATACTAAATCTTAAGATTACATCACGGAGTCATGATGGTTGGACCTTCAGGATGTGGTAAGAGTGTAGCTTGGAGAGTTTTACTGGAAGCCCTTTCAAGAGTTGAAAAAATCAAAGGTGAAAGTTATATTGTAGATCCTAAAGCGATTAACAAAGATGAATTATATGGAAAACTCGATAACACAACACTCGAATGGACAGACGGTGTGTTCACAGGGATTCTAAGGAAAATCACTGAGAATGTCAGAGGAGAATCAGCAAAGCGACATTGGATTATTTTCGATGGTGATGTTGATCCTGAATGGGCTGAGAATCTCAATTCCGTGCTTGATGACAACAAACTGTTGACTCTCCCTAACGGAGAAAGAATCAGCATTCCATAGAACGTGCGAATTATGTTCGAAGTTGAGACTTTGAAGTATGCTACATTAGCTACAGTTTCACGATGCGGCATGGTCTGGTTTGCTGATGAAATTGTCACATATAATATGATTTTCCATCACTATGTGAATAGGTTAAAACAAGAAAACTACGATGAAATCCCTAAAGAAGAAGAAGATGAAGAAAAAAATAAGAATAAATAGAAGAAAACAGATACTCCAGAGGCGATCACAAGGAAACAAGCAGTCGAAGCAATTGCTTCATTTTTCTTGCAAGGAGAACCAAGTTTCTGTGAATAAATGGTTGAAATAGCATCACAATCCCCTCATGTCATGGAATTCACTCGTATCCGTGTGTTAGAAGCATCATTTGCACTTATCAGGAAAGGTATTACAAACCTTCTGGAATATAATGATTCACATGTTGATTTTCCTCTCGACAGTGAAATTCTCGTGAAATACATGCAAAAATGGGCATTATTCTCATTGATGTGGGGTATTTCCGGTTCTATGACTCTTTACTAGAGGTAGCTGTATGGTGAAAAAATAGCCAAATTCTGCCCAATCGACCTGCCACCTGTCGGTCCAGGCTAGGAAAGTTTAATTGATTTTGAAGTTAAATTAGAAGATGGATCCTGGTAGACTTGGAAAAAGAAAGTTCCTCAAATCGAAATTGATCCCATGAAAGTCACTGATGCTGATTTAATTATCACAACTGTGGATACCTTAAGACACTAAGAAGTCTTATGTTCTTGGCTAAGCGAGCATAGACCATTTTTGCTTTGTGGACCACCTGGATCTGGTAAGACAATGACACTCATGAGTACTTTAAAAGCATTGACAGATTTTGAAATGATTTTCGTGAATTTCTCTTCGTCAACAACTCCATCGTTAATTCTGAAGTAATTTGATCATTACTGCGAATATGTCAAAACTACTCAAGGTATGATTCTAAGACCGAAATAGCCTAACAAATGGCTAGTGGTGTTCTGCGATGAAATAAATCTACCTGATATTGATAAATATGGCACAATGACAATTATTACTTTTTTGAGAGAACTCACTGAGCAAAGAGGGTTCTGGAGACCATCTGATAAACAATGGATCAACTTAGAGAGAATTCAATTTGTTGGAGCTTGCAATCCACCTACTGATACCGGTAGAAAACCACTTTCGGCAAGATTCCTGAGACACACTCCATTGATTCTCGTTGATTTCCCTGGTCCTGAATCTCTCAAGTAAATCTACGGTACATTCAACAGAGCTATGCTTAAGAAAGTTCCATCGCTTAGAAATCTCGCTGATCCACTGACGAATGCAATGGTGGAATTCTACACAAAATCACAAATACATTTCACATCTGAAATCTAACCTCATTATATCTACTCTCCACGTGAGCTCACAAGATGGAAATATGCCATAAACGAAGCACTTGAACCACTTGAAACACAAGAAGATCTAGTTAGACTATGGGCACATGAAGCCATGAGACTATTTGAGGATAGGTGAGCTACAAAAAATATATTTTTAAAGATTTTGGAATAATGATATTTTTGGTTTCAGACTGGTGAAAGACGAAGAAAAGGAATGGTGTGAGAAATTAATTGACTCTGTGGCTATGAATAACTTCCCTTCAGTGAAACAAACAGCTCTTGAAAGACCTCTACTCTTCACAAATTACATCACTAAGGACTATAGATCAGTCGAGAGAGAAGAACTCAGAAAGTAAAATAGATTAAATACTAATAATGTATAATTTTTGTCGCTGATTTTTGTAAGGTACGTCGTTGCTAGACTCAAGATTTTTAATGAAGAGCAGCTGGATGTCCCAATAGTTGTATTTGACGCTGTTTTAGAGCATATCTTAAGAATCGACAGAGTATTAAGATAACCACTTGGTCATTTACTTCTTGTAGGTGCTTCAGGTGTTGGAAAAACCACACTGACTCGATTTGTCTCTTGGATGAACAATCTCTTAGTGTATCAAATCAAAGCAGGTAGAAAATACAGTGTGATTGACTTTGACAATGATCTCAGAGATGTCATGAAAAGAGCTGGTGTCAAATAAGAAAAAATTTGCTTTATCTTCGATGAGAGCAACGTTCTTGGACCAGCTTTCTTGGAAAAAATGAACGCCTTGCTTGCGTCCGGAGAAATTCCGGGTTTGTTTGAAGGCGAAGAGTACATGGCATTGATGAGTTAATGCAGAGAAGCTCAAATGAAGGAGAATAAGATGATGGTAATTTTAGATTATTTCTTAGCCTTATTATGTTGATTTTGTTTCTAATCATTATTTTTCGTTTAATCTCTCATAGGACACTGAGGATCAGATCTACAGAAACTTCATAAAGAATGTGCAACGCAATCTGCACGTTGTTTTCACTATGAACCCTGCTAATCCTGATTTCTCCAACAGGACAGCAAGTTCTCCTGCTTTATTCAATCGTTGCGTCATCGATTGGTTCGGTGATTGGTCGTAAGAAGCACTTTGGTAAGTTTGCAAGGAATTCACGTTGACAGTTGATGCAAGTGAGACTTCCTTCACAAAAAGTTCAATCGCTGACAATGCTGAAAACAGATAGATTTCGTTAGTCAATGCGATTGTGCATATCCACAACACAGTCGTAAAATTGAACGCTAATCTCGCGAAGAGCTCCAAGAAATTCAATTACATCACACCAAGAGATTTCCTCGATTTTATAAAGCATTTCTTGGAACTTCTCAAATCTAAAAAATCATCACTCGAAGACCAATAATTCCATTTGAATGTTGGTCTGCAGAAACTACGTGACACAGAGGAACAAGTCGCAACCATGGAAATAACTCTAAAACAAAAGAATGCGGAATTAGAACAAAAAGAAAAGGAAGCAAATGAAAAACTTAGATTAATGGTAACCGAACAAAACAAAGCAGAACAAAGCAAAGAAGAATCGATTAAACTTACTAAGCTTGTGGAGGAGCAAAAAGCTGTTATTAGTGATAGAGAGTCGATTGCTACAAAGGAATTAGCTGAAGCTGAGCCTGCGTTAATTAAAGCTTAAGAAAGTGTCAAATCAATTTAAAGATCGTAATTAGATGTTATCAGAACTTTCGTTTAACCTCCAAAACTCGTGCAATTAACCATGGAAGCTGTTGTATTTGTTATCACAAATACATTCAATAAAGCTCCTTAATGGGCCGATGTTAGGAGAAGTGTTGCAGATAAGAATTTCATCAAAAATGTTATTGAGTTTGAGTATAGCCCAGATAATTTGAGTGAAAAAGTTAAAAACAATATTATCTAGAATTATCTGAAAAACAGTGATTGGGATGTTGAAAAAATCTACAATTCTTCTCAAGCAGCAGGGCCATTAGCGCTATGGGTGGAATCTTAGATTCGTTATGCAGATATTGTATTAAAAGTTGACCCATTGAAAAAAGAAGTTAGCGAGCTGAAAAGAAAAGGATAGGAATTAGAAGAGAAAAAGAGTCAATTAGACACTAAAGTCAACGAATTGTAGGAGAAGATATCGACATTGAAGAGTGATTACGCTGTGTTAATCGGTGAAAAGGAGAATATCAAATCTGCTATGATCAAAGTTAAAGAAAAAGTAGAACGATCACAGCAATTACTTTTAAATCTTTCCTCCGAACGAAAAAGATGGGACAGCAGTTCGTAGAATTTCAGGAACTAAATCTCCACACTTATCGGAGATGTGCTGCTATCAGGTGCGTTCTGCAGTTATGTCGGGTATTTTGATCATTTCTACAGAAGAGTTTTGATCAAATCATTCAGGGAATATTTGGAATTCTCTGCGTTTATTGGTTACAGAAAAGACTTATCACTCATTGATTTCCTATCTAAAGCAAGTGAAAGACTGCAATGGTAGGCTCATAAACTACCTAACGATGATCTATGCACTGAAAATGCCATCATTTTATCAAGATTCCACAGATATCCTTTGATTATTGATCCATCTGGATAAGCACAAGAATTCATTTTATCGTTCTATAAAGACAAGAAAATCGCTAGAACTTCATTTGCTGATGATTCCTTCATGAAGAATCTAGAGACTTCGCTATGTTTTGGATGTCCATTGCTTGTCTAAGATGTAGAAAGAATCGATCCTATTTTGAATTCCGTGTTGAACAAGGAAATCTACAAAACTGGTGGTCGTGTGCTGATCAGAGTTGGTGACTAAGAAATTGATTTTTCATAGTCATTCTAGATGTTTATGATCACTCGAGACAGTAACAGTAAATTCACACCAGATCTGTGCTCTAGAGTTACATTTGTGAATTTCACTGTGACACCTGCTTCACTGCTGAATTAGTGCTTGAATATCTATTTGAAGAGTGAAACACCCGATATTGAGCAAAAAAGAGTTACGTTAATGAAACTACAGGGTGAATACGTTGTGAGATTAAGAGAGTTAGAGGATTCTTTGCTGGATTCATTGTCAAACGTTACTGGTTCAATTTTGGATAATGAATAAGTTATTGGAACACTTGAAACCCTCAAGAAAGAAGCTACAAATGTCTAAAAAGAAATGGATAGTTCAGAGAAAGTTATGTTGGAAGTACAGAAGGTTACAGCGGATTATATTCCACTCGCTGAGGCATGCTCGAAGGTGTTCTTCTTGCTGGTTTCGTTGAAGAATCTGCATTATCTTTATGATTTCTCACTGGCATTCTTCATGGAAATTTTCAATGAATTATTGAATAAGAATGAGACACTGTTAGCTGCTCCGAAGACTGATCTTCCGTTAAGAAGAA
>Ga0302271_10001861_pt1 | contig 19709 bp, 11 predicted proteins | sample III_Bog_N1_1_FD_198767 | JGI IMG/M metagenome (GOLD analysis project Ga0302271, IMG submission 198767) | Peat permafrost microbial communities from Stordalen Mire near Abisko, Sweden - III_Bog_N1_1 | ecosystem: Environmental > Terrestrial > Soil > Wetlands > Peat | place: Sweden: Abisko... | reverse complement strand
AGAGAAGGATCATGTTTATTAGAGCCTGAAAACCTGAACCAAAATGAGAATAGCTTTGAATATTTGAAGGGTGTAATCAAGATACTCAGAACACTTTAAATCAATGTAATATTTTTAAATATGAGGCAATTATCAATTTAAGCTCTAAGACCCTAAATTCAGTTTTGCTGCTTCTTCTGCTTACTTATGTTACAATGTCGAATAAATCATTCGAGCTCAATCCAGTTTAATAGTGAAGCAGAGAAATAATAAGAGAAGCAAGACTAAGTGCAATCACTGCTAGATTACCTGAAATTTTACTAGACAATGATCAGAAAATATGCTTTTAATAAAATAAAAAAAATTCCATTAAACCCTAATTTACAATAATTTTTTGAGGATGAAGGGATAATGCAACAATGGGAATCAGTTATTTATTCAGGAGGAGCCTCTGTCGTCGGATTTTGTTAATGCTGAACTGCTTCAGAGTCTTTGAGATAATTCAGTTCAATTTAGATATCAAGGATGGGTATTCCTTAAAACAAAATAATCATATTGATTGATTTGGATTTACTGAGATTCTCTTCACAAAATTCTTTCCAGTTTTATCTGACTGTTCCTTGCCTTCAATTATTTGTGTGCAGTAGTTAAAGATTTACTAAATCGTACATTCATTCTTGTAATTAGTTTTAATCTCTAAGTTAATTTCATACTTAAAAAATCCCTCTATTCTTCATCAGAGCTGTCTTTCATCTGATTATTTTTTATTCACTTTTTACTATGAAATATTGATTATGTTTGTCTTCTCCTTGTCTTTAAAAATTGATAATATGATTAATATTTTTTCAAGAGTTAATCATCTTTCAAATTACTTATTGATTGTGTTGATTTCTTTTCTAGCTCCTTCCACACTCCCCTTATTGTTAAATTTCTTATTATTATTGCTTTTTATCGCAATTAATTGATGGCCTTTTTGTTTGAACTAATAGATTAATTAGTATCTGCATTAAAAAATTAATTGGTAAGAATTGATTTCTAATTTTTTTAACTTCTCGCTAACTATCACAAGAAAATCTAACTCGACTGATCAAAGCTCAGTATTTATTGTAATAATTTCATTTGAAGATTTTCTGCAAAAGATTTTTGCAAGTCCTTATTTCGGTAAAATTAATAATTATTAGATTTCCAGAGAATCAAACATAGGATTAAGAAATGTCAAATGAAAAATAATACAAAACCAAAATATTTTTTATCAACTCTTAGTTAATTATTGGTTACTCAATATGGAAATACATAAGAACCCTTCGATTTTAATAATTTATGGTGGGAACTGTAGAAAAAAGGTTGTGTCAAAAGAATACTACTACTAATAAACAATTTTATTATTATTAATGTAGTTTTAGAGAAGTGAGTTAAACACTTTAAAAATCCTTATTTAATTTTCTCTATTCTCAATAAAATCTAATGGTATATTTTATCAATCTTCGTGCTTTAATAACTAATTTTTTTAATATTCTATCTCCATTGTTACCAATACTATTCCCGTAGAGATTTAGACGTAAAGATGTGAGAGTAACACACTTTGAAATACCTTCTCCTAAATACTTTGCACCATTGTCACCAATACAATTACGGTTGAGATATAGATCTAAAGAAGTGAGAGTAACACACTTTGAAATACCTTCTCCTAAATACTTTGCGCCATTCTCACCAACACTATTATTGAAGAGATTTAGATCTAAAGATGTGAGAGTAACACACTTTGAAATACCTTCTCCTAAATACTTTGCACCATGGTCCCCAATACAATTACTGTTGAGATTTAGACATAAAGATGTGAGAGTAGCACACTTTGAAATACCTTCTCCTAAATACTTTGCACCATTATTACCAATACAATTACTGTTGAGATTTAGAAGTAAAGAAGTGAGAGTAACACACTTTGAAATACCATTTCCTAAATACTTTGCACCATTCTCTTCAATTACATTCCAATAGTCATTTTTAAATTTGATTGAATCTATTAATTAATTAGGTGTTTCTTGTAGTTTCTCCATCAGTATTTATAGATTCTATGCGTTTATTGAAATCCTCTCAGCAATAGATTCTGAAACTTTTTGAGTCTCCATTTGAATTTCATGAAACATTTGATCGCAAATGGTATTCTAGTTAGTCTTTTTTTAATTCTTTCCTTTTTTTATGATTTCTTTTTTTTTCTTTCAATTCCCAGTTACTTATTTGAAATAGGTAATCCTTCACTGTGCTACTCCTAAACATCCCCACAGTTTATAAGTAAATAAGATTAAGTTGGGTATTGGATTTTTATCTGTAAATGAAAAATAATTTGTGGATTTTCAAGTAAAACGATTCTTAAAAAGGATCTTTTTACTTTTTCAAATAGATTTCAAGAAAAAATAACAAAATTAATTTTTGGTGTGGAATGTCTCATAAAAACCTTTTAGACTCTCTAATTACAGAAGATCTTACTTTTTCAATAAATAAATTCATGAAGAAAAATAATATAAACACTTCAGGAATGCAAAAAACCATTAGGGATTATGGGTTTAAAAATTCTTTATTGGGTATTTTGATGATTTAAACATTCTTTATCACTTTTATTGTAAATTGTATTAAATTTAAGAAATATCTTATTTTATTTCATCTTTTATCTTTTAGAATTGAACAAAATTTTGAATAAAGATAAACTGAAGATACAATTTTCATTTATTTTACTACTTTGGCATGCTAATTAAGAAGAAAGCCTCTCGTTTTCAGAATATATTTATTTATATATTAAAATGAAGGGCATTTCTAATAATGTTAGGTCTATTATCTTATTTTCTTTAGATAATCTATCTCAAAATAGCAATCCAAGCACAGTATAACTTTAAGCATTAATTGAATTAAAATTAATATTAGATCTTTTGCTTTAATTTCCAATTCTTAAAAAATACAAAATCACTTGACTGATAGTAACAGATTAAAATAAGTTTAAATCTAGAAGAATCAAAATAGAAGCAGAAATATGGGCAAGCAAATCAGCGAAATACTTGAATCTCTTTTAGGTGAGTTCAAAATGAAGAAAAGAAAATTTATTTAAGTTTGATAATTTTACAGGATTCAATAAGCTTACAACTGCTGATGATGGAAGTGGATTTACATTGAAGACTACATTCGAAGAGGAGAATTAGAAAGATGCATCTGCGTTTTTTGCTGAGAATTACTAATTCAATAACTTAAGTGGTTAGAAACTTGATAAGATAGCTGCAACAAAGGAGAGCAATGCAGATAAGAAAAAGAGATTGGAAGAGAAATCAAGTATCAAAGAATAATGGGGTGGAATGAAGAAAAAGACAAATTTGAGTGTAGAGGAAAAGAATTAGCTAGTTCTTCTTAAGCTTAAGGAATATTTGAACCCAAAATAGCATTTCCGTACAAACGACATGAAGAATATACCTAAGTTCTTTTAAATTGGAACTTACATTGAAGGTGGCGATAATGGCTTTGCTGCTTCTAAAATTACTCGAGGACAGCGAAAGAGTAATCTTGCTAACGAAATTCTAGATATCGATAGGTAGGTTTAGTTCACTAAAAGAAAGTTTGGAGAGCTATAGACTAAAACTCAGCGAATTGCTAAAAACTCAATCTAGCAAAAGAAATTTAATCGCGCTAAAAAGCACATGAAACATCTTAAAAAACATAAAAAATGAAAGAGACAACAATATGCAATAACAAGGATACTATTTCATAATATTTAGGTTGTTTTTAATCATTTTTGTAATAATACTCGTAGTCTGCAAGATGCTTCATCTTATCTCATTAATTAACAATCTCTTTTCAACTTTTATTGAATTATTTATTCATTAAGATTGATGGGTTTTCAGGAAATTAGATCATGTTTGCATATTACACATTTCGAGTTGAGTTTCAGCCATTTATCAATGCAATTCCTGTGAAAGCGATGCTCGCATGGAAGCACACAAAGTATTTCATTATCCTGATAATGGCTGAGACAAATAGAGCAATCTTATTGTGAGGAATATTTAGACTGTTTGAGACGAATAGGCTAAGAAGTGTAGACAATCGAAGGAAGAGAAAGAAATTCTGCTTTTGTTAATCCACCCGTGCCATCAAATGATTCATCGTTAGGTTCGTATTCCTAATCGAATGTTTCAGGGTCATTATAAGAGTTCTAATCAAACTCCAAATCCTCTGGAAGTGCAGGCATAAAAGGGTAATTCATGTGTATATAATTCTCCTCATCTGATTAGTCATCATTAACTTCAGGCTCCGATTAACTTTCCTCTTCTTCTTCAATTTATATTTAATTAGGGGACTAGCAATCCTCTGAATATTCCTCTGAATCTTCACAGTCATCATAATTATCATCCTCTCTGTTGTCTTATTCTTGTTCAGTTTCACTTTCCTCACTTTCACTTTCACTTCTTTCTTATTCATAAAACCTCGTTTATTCTTTATTTGATTTGCTGGTTTGATTTCGATAGAGATGTTGTAATTATTCTTAAGTTGGAGGTGATGTACTTTCATTTTATTGCTATTATTCATGAATCCATATTTGAGTATTTTCATTTGGATTATCTAAGCTACTCTTCTGAATAACTAATCTTTCCTTATATCCTGGTTATTAAGTCTCTTACGCTCTTCTCACAATCTATCTAGCCAAGCTCAAAAGTTCTATTTGAGGAGAAGGTTTTTCGCTTTTTTCCAGAGGATTTGATCTTGAAAATGCAGGGTTTCTAGATGATTTTTGAAGTTCGCATTCGTTATTTTAAACAACTTCAACATGCTGCTATCTAGGTAGCATCGATGAAACTTTATTTTTGTCCTACACAATCTGCGAGAATCTCTGAGATAACGATACATTAGCTTAGTTTGCTCCTCCTCCTCCAGACATTCCATTAGAATTTATAAATTAACCATGATTATTTGTTTTATTGTATTTATTGTAAGATGCTTCTTATGCTGTAATTGAACCTTACGTTGAGCTCACAAATGAAGGATTTTAATAATTATGTCTGCTCTCTTGCAATTATTGAGCGCGCATTAAAGAATGATGAGAATTATTTTGTTATTATTGAGGAGCACCCTTTTCCAAAGATTGGCGTTATACTTTCACGCCTTGAGAATCAATAGTTATTTAAGAGGAACCTGTATGCAACACTACTTTTTTGTGTACAGGATCGATCATAATTCACTAGTGTTAAAGGGCTGAACAAAAAATAATCCTTTTTCCTTTGAATTTCACTATTTTTTTTTCCTTTAATTTATTTTTTTGACTAGCAAGTTGGCTTTATTCTCACCACATAGAAAAGAGAGAGGTTTAATTATGTTCTTTTTTCCTCCTAAAAGCCTTGCTTAACTTTTTCAGTTAATATAAATACTGAACAACTACCTAATTCAGGAGCAAAGAATTTGCCATTTTAAGAAAAAAATTAACTAAAAGATAATTGAAATCAACATGAGTAAATTCAGCTGGAGTGAAAATGGTAACCTTCTTTTTTATTATTTCGCTTATTATTCTCAAGTGAATTAACATCACATAATAAAAATATTTATTCTGATAATTAAGGAGATTTAGAGGAATTGATTCAACAAATCAGCAACAACTAGCCTAAACAAACTACTCATTGAAATAAAAATCAGATTTAGTTTATTTGTCATGTCAATGAAGAGATTAAATATAACTCAAAGATGACAAAACTAAAATACAAATATCTTCGTCTAAACTCATATTTGTTTTTTCTCTACACAATGTCCTTGGTGTTTTTACTATTTTATTCAATGTTTTATTAATCAAAACGTGTTCCTACGTCGTTTTGTTTAAAGAAAATAAAAAATGAGTTTGATACCAAACTCTCACCAGGTATTCGTAAATGATTTAAAGCTATACTGGAGATTGAATTCTTTATTAATTAATTAAACATCTGGCTTGTTCAAATAATAATTTCAATTTGAGAAACGATTAATTGTGGTTAAGGGGAGGAGTTCACGTGTCGGCTATTTAAGACGCTAGCTTTCCTTTAAATTTCATGCTATTTATCGCAAGATATTCAATATCAAACGAAAATAAAAAAGAAAAATTTTAAATTTTGTTCGCAGATAAAGTCAAAAACAAAAAAAAAATCATGCGAGTTGAAGTTAGAAGCCTTTTGCTTCTGTTACTTATCATAGTATAGCAGCATGCGAATATTGTGCATGCTACTGAGACAGCCAAGCCAGAGGAGTTCGAGTTCCAAACTGAAGTTGGCCGTTTGATGGATATCCTGATTAACTCTCTTTATACTCAAAAGGATATTTTCTTGAGAGAACTGATATCGAATGCATCTGATGCTCTTGATAAGCTCAGATTCTTAGCTATTAAAAACCCAAAACTTATGGAAGGACTCCCTAACCTTGAAATATACGTTGATTTTGATCCTGAGAAGCACACAATTTCGATCACTGATACAGGTATTGGTATGACAAAGAACGATCTCATCTAGAATCTTGGTACCATTGCTAAATCAGGAACTACTAACTTCATTGAAGCTATCAAAGGTAATACAAGCATATGCTATTAATTTAAATGTTTAGACTTTTTGTTTAATGATTCATTTTGAAACATATTATTTTACTTATTTAATAGGCGGAAATGTGAACATTATTGGTTAGTTCGGTGTTGGTTTCTACAGCTCTTTCTTGGTCTCTCAAAGAGTCTCAGTATCTTCAAAGCACCCTGATGAAGCCACTCAGCATACTTGGGAAAGCAGCGCTGCCAATTCTTTCACAATTGTGGAGGACACTGAAAATCTTCTTGTTAGAGGCACTAGAGTTACTCTCTTCTTAAAGGAGGACGCACACGATTACGTTGATGAAAGGAAGCTTAGTGATTTGATCAAGAAGCATTCAGAATTCATTAACTTCCCAATTCATTTGAGAACTTTCCGTGAAGAAGAGCGTGAAGTTCCAGATGAGGAAGCTGCATAAAAAAATGAAGAAGAGGATTTGGATGGAGAAGATAAGGCCAAAGAAGAAGCTAAGACAAAGAAGATTAAGGAGAAGATCCCTGACTGGAAACATGTCAACGATAACAAAGCAATCTGGACCAAAGCAAAGGAAGAAATCTAAGATGACGAGTATGTTCATTTCTACAAGAGTTTCACAAAGGAATACGAAGATCCTTTAGATTGGGTTCACTTTAAGGGAGAAGGAGATATTGAATTCACTTCAATTCTGTACTGCCCCAAGAAGGCTCCTGCTGGTCTCTTTGACAACTATGGGTCTAAATCTAACTCTCTTAAGTTATATGTCAGAAGAGTTCTAATTAACGAAGAATTCGAAGATCTTATGCCCAGATACCTCAATTTCATTAAGGGTATTGTAGATTCCGATGATCTGCCTCTTAATGTCAACAGAGAAAGTATCCAACAAGCTAAGATGCTGAAACACATGAGCAGAAAGCTTGTCCGCAAGGCACTTGATATGATCAAGAAGATGGCTGATGATGAAAATGATGATGATTCTTCTGATGACGACACTGATGATTCTCAAGAAGAAGAAATCAGAAGTGAAACAAATGATTAGGATTCTCAAGATAATGACAAAGATTCTGAAGATAAAGATGAAACCAAGACACAAGAACGTAAAGACAAATACAAGACTTTCTGGAAGGAGTTTGGAAAGAGCATCAAGCTTGGAATTATCGAAGACTCTTCGAACAGAAAGAAACTTGCTAAGCTTAGCAGGTGAGATATATTCTTACTTTGATTGTTTAAATAATTTGATTTATTTTAACTAGATGGTACTCTTCTCACAATTCAACTGAATTAACCTCCTTCGATCAGTATATCGGAAGAGCTAAAGAGAACTAAGACTCAATATACTTCCTTGCAGGAGAAACTAAGGAGCACATTCTGTCTCATCCTACTCTCTAGAAACTTCTCAAAAAAGGTTATGAAGTCCTCATTTTAGATGATCCCATCGATGAATTCACTTTCTAAAACCTCAACGAATACGAGAAGAAGAAGTTAGTTAATGTCGGAAAGGGTAATTTCAATTTCCCTGAAGACACTGAAGCCGATCGTAAGCGCCACAAAGCCATCAAGAAAGTCTTTGAGGTAAATTTCAAAATAAAAAAATTCTCTTTGCAATTTAGATCCAGATATTTTCATTTAGTTGATCTTTTAACGTTCTGTTTGAATACTCAGCCTCTTACTACTTGGTGGAAGAAACTGCTCTCTGCTGACTTGGATGAAGTGAGAATCTCTCAAAGACTCCACGATGACCCTTGCGTTATTGTGTCAAATGAAAGTGGATACTCTGCAAGAATGGAAAGTATTTCTAAAGCTTAAGCATATGCAAATCAATAAAACCCTTAGGCTAATCAAAAGAAAATCTTAGAAATCAATCCTAGCCATCCTGCCATCAAAGAACTTCTTGAAAGAGTTAAAGAAGATTCAGATGCTAGCACCGAAGAAAGTGCAAAGATTCTTTATGAAGGAGCACTAGTTAACTCTGGATATTCACTCAAAGACCCATCTGGATTCGCAAAGAGATTCTACTCGCTCATTAATGGAGCCTTAGGAATCCCCAAAGAAGCTCCTATTGAAGAATATGAAGTTGACATCGATGAACTAGATGATGAAGAACCAGGTAAAGAAAAATAATTTTGAGACAATAATTTATTTTATTATATTTTTAAGCCCAAGAATCCACAAAAATAAACGAAGATGGAGAAAGAATCGAAATCAAGGACTTTGAAGTCAAAACTGATGAACTTTGATGCTTGAAAACTTGTTGTACACTCAATATATTTGTGTGTGTAATGTTGGTTTAACTTTTGAAATGTTGAAATTGAGCAGTTTAACTCCATATATGGGTGAAAATGAAGTAGTTTCGACAAAAATAAAGAGAGAAGTTTATTACAAATTATCAGAAAAACAACCAAAATATCCAAACTATTTAAAGGGATTATTTCTTATTAAATGAATAGAATACCCAACAAGAAAATGATAATTTTGGAATAATACAATAAAAAGATTAGAATCTTAATAAATCTATGAATCTTCAAATATCTTGTCATGTTTATTATGTTATTAATCATAATTGTGATTATCAAATTCGAATTGTAAGATCCAAAACTTGAGAGAGAGAGATAGAGGATATGCAGATAATTAACAGAATATGCTCATATTATCAAGTAAATATATCTAGCCTCTTTTAAAAATATATTTTAGAGCTATCTTCTTCCAATAATTCACCTAATTACTCAGACTATGCTCGATGTTTGACTTCTTGCACTGATAAATAAAGTATTTCAAAGTCCTTCGTTAGCTGAAGTTGCAGGTGTAATAGGAGATCCTCTCAGTTTTCCAAAGATATGGAGCAAGAGTACAATGCCCATATAAACAAGCGAAATGATCAACACAGTCTTAGGTTAAACTTTGATGCCTGAATCTCCGGAATAGTATTTCTCACCAGTCTTGCCTGCTGTTGTTGTCTTCACTAAACGAAATTCAAAAAATAATTCCATCAAATGCAACCAAGTAATTGTGATAATCATGTATCTTGAAATGCTTGCTGCTTTAAAATCATGATATAAAACGTACCTGCTGCTTTGCTTGAAGTGGAAGTTGATCTCTTTTGAGCTGCTGCTTTTGCTGCATCACTGGCGTTCATCTTGAAATAAGGGTTGATTTGCTGTTTACTTTTGATATTATTGTGCTTGAAATGTTAATTTAATAATCTAAATCAGGATAGATCTCTGTTGGATTGACTTGGTTTTTCAATTTTAAAGCATCACTCTCTACACGTGTTTCAATAGGTTAAAAATGAAAATATATCATTAAGAAATCTTATTCAATGTTATTAGCGAAATTAAAAGAAAATCTAACATTCAATGAATGATCAAAATCTAGATTATCTTAGTATTGAAATTACCCTATTAATTCTATCTCTTTATGAAGATAGCTTGATTGTTGATAATTTAAAAGTAAATACTAGACAATTTGGAGGATATTATTAAAATTATTAATTGTATTTTAATTGTTTTGAGTAGTTATCTACTTTAAAACCATTAGAGAACTTAGATTATTTTTTGAGAGCAAACTAGTTTCAGTTTGTATTAGAAATACTGTTTTATTGTAAAAATAACCTAAAGAAAAAATATCTCTTTATTGATATTTTAAAACTATCCATTTAAAATAATTATATTGCTGATAAGCTAATTTTAAACATAGGATAATGTTTTTGAAATAATATTTTCTCTCATATTTTTCTTAACATTTTGTACATTTTAATAGATTGAACTATTAGACAAAAACATGATTTTTTACAATAGAAATAACGAATAGGATTATTAGCTTGTATCTTGGGAGTATTGCAAATTTGTAGTGGGAATATTAAGAAACTAAGAAAACACACACACACAGACAAATCATTTTGACTTTATCATTGCTAATATTCATTGAAAGAGAGAATCTTATTCAAAACATCTACTTCTCCTCTCATGAGCGACATTAGCAGCGCAAGTGGAGAAACTGATAGTCATCTTGACTAAATCTTCCCGCTTAACGAAGAAGATCATTCGCAGTCAGATTTTTCTCAAATTGAGCATATCAACAGTAGCAAAAAGCAAAGTTAGCCATCTTTATCTGCTATTGGAGCTGAACCTCATTCAATTCTTTCTTTCCCTTTTGCTCTTAACTCAATAGAGGTTAGTGTTTTTGTGGTTTTGATTAGATCTGAAATTCTTTATTGTTTTTAGTAGATAAGAGATAAGAAATCTGATACTAGCTAAATGGAATTTGATTCTGATGAAGATATCAGCCAAGATAGCAACAGCGACCTCTTTGCGGATGATGGAGAAGAAGATACTCATCAATAAGCTGCTAGTCTACATCCTTCAAGTTCAGCAGGACTTTCAACATTGGGAAATGCTCCTTTAGACCTTCAAAAAAACACTCATCATCAAAAAAATCACACTTAATATGTAATTTTTTCTTGATTTCATTACATTTTTGTGTAAATACCCTGAAAGAGAGATTTTTCAATAATAAGAACAACTATTTGTAAGATATTAGTGGAAAAATGGATCATTCTCTCATTTATCTTGCAACAAAATGTGTGTTAAAAGTTGAGAAAAGAATGTGTTTGCTTGTAAAGATACGTCTAATTTAAGGTTTTACATGTTTATCAGGAGGAGAGAAAGAAACCAAGAGCACCCGACTCCAATAAAATAGAAGATGAAGAACAAAGCATCGATGAGGAATATATTTCTAGCCAATCGTTTCTAGATTCAAGTGCAGAAGACCACCGCTAGCAAGATCATGTCGACAATCTTTCTTCGTTTGGAGTCTCATTTTCTTAGACTGGAAAAATGAGTAATTCTAGACAAAGATCGAATTCAACCTCCCATAAAATGTCCTTCAACAAAGTTAAAGGCAATAGTTAATCTCATCTTCATGGCAATGAAACAAATCGATTAATAACTAATAAACCAAAAGAAAACTCTTAAAATGATTTCTCAAGAAATGCATTTGATGTGCATAAAAGACACTAGTATCGAAGATATCAAGATTTTTCTAGTTTGATCTTGGCTTTAAGGAATTTTGAGTGGTATGATACTTCTGCATTTCAAAATAAACTCTTACCAAGTAAAACCATGATTATTAAAGAAATAGAATTATGAAGGGCAATGTTATAAATTGTTAAAGAGCAATGGTTTCTAATTAAAATATTCATTTTTTGTTTATTGAAAAGTAAAATTTTTGACGCCTGAGTCATTTTGGTTCATGGTATGCTCTGAGTACTTTCCGAGGAGTATGGTGTACTAAAATGAAGAAACTGTGTTAAAGGAGATCAATAAGAAATTAGAAAGACTGCCAATGGAGCTCACTAATAGGGCTTGTAAATATAATGCAGGGAAATCAAGCAATAATGCCATATCTGGAGCGCATAATTATAGCAATGAAGATAACAAAGAAGAAGAAGAAGAATTAATATAGAAAGAATAAGAAAATGATGAGATTTAAACCAAAGAAAAGAGAGAAGAAGCAGGAATTACATAGCTAGATATAGAAATAGATGATTTATTGAGAAATCAGCCAGTCTAATAATTAAGCCAAGCTCGTTTGAGCTAAACAAATAAGTAGTTTTACAATTTCGACGATGACTTGTTCATAGTCTAAAATCGGATGTTCTTGTTGGATTCAATGAAGAGTATGAATATATTAGAGGGTTAAAATGAAGAAGTAAAGCTGCAGGAACTTAACAAATTAGATTTAGACAAGTTAATTAATCTACTTACTGTGTCATATTAGAAACAGCAGAAATCAACATTCAAAGGATTCTAAAAGATATTAAGTAGCATGAAATAAGAGTTCAAGGAGGAATAGCGAGTCAATGATGTGAAGGATATCGATTTTTAAGATATTCTAGTTGATTTATTCACTCTTAATCCTATTGAAATGGAGTTCATTCAATTTTTAGAATCAAAAAAATAAGCAGATAATAATAATACTTCTGATTAACCAATTAACGATAATTATTAATCTCAATTAAACGAAAATAACATATCATAATCTTCCTATTAGCCATTGTAGTCTCTACAAACAACTACTCCAAACCGTTTAGTTAAACAAACTGAAGAAGCACACTGCTAAGTTTGTAATGAAACTGACTATGCTGATAATGATCTCATTGTCTTTTGCTCAGTATCTCTATCTTTTTCAATTCTCAAAAATGTTATTTTTTTAGTGACTTTTGTCTTATTTAGCATTTCTATTTTTGTTGATTAGCGATGCAACTTGTCGGTTCATCAAAAATGTTATGGCATACCGAATGCTACTAGCTAAGAAGACTGGATATGCGATGCTTGTAAATCATTTGGACCGAGTGCACAGTATCTAAGATGTGCTCTTTGTTCAAAAAGAGGAGGTGCTCTCAAAAGATCTAAAATGCCTCTTTAAACTACATTTTTTGAATCCCTTTCCCCTGCCTACCATGAATATCTTCAGACTGTCATAGCCAATTCAAGCCAATTGAATAGTGCTCCTTCAGAATGTTTTGGTATTATTTTATTTCAGTTCTCAATACAAGCTGAGCCGAAGACAACAAAAAGTGGTGTGTGTCTATTCTTTTTGAGGATCAGTTTTTGACATTCTCGTTGTTTTTAATATCCGTTCATAGATGAGAAAGCTTGGGAAGCAGAAAATAAGAAAAAAACTAAAGGAGAAGACACCCAACAAGATGAGAGAATGGAAGTTTATTTTGATTTCTAAATCGAAGAGAATCGTGAACTTTCAGAATAAGAAGCTGTAAAGAAAGAACCAGTTAATCTAAGCCATATTTGGGTGCATTTAACGTGCGCTTTATGGGTGCAAGAATGCTACTTTGAAGAAAGATCATCGATGAATCTTGTTAAAGGTATGTTTAGTTTCAGATAAAAACATCTCAAATAATTATTAATATTTTCAGGTATTGAAAGCATTGACAAAAAGAGATTTAATCTGATATGCTCAGTCTGCAAGCAGAAAAGTAATGCATTTTTGGTTTAGATTGAGAATCGAATTCACTAAATTGTTGTTACTTTTCTCTTAAGATAATGGATGTTGTATCCAGTGTGCAAAAGGAAAATGTGCAGCTTCTTTTCATCCAGAATGTGCTCGTAGAGCAGGACTATCAATGGAAGTACGACCATTTGAGAAAGTATCTCACTAGGTATTTTGTTAGAGACACACTCCCCTCAAGCTACGAAGAATTCTCGAGCAAAAGGAGAAGAAAAACAAAGAGGAAATATCGAAATTCTGTAGATCTATTGAAAAATACAACGAAACATATTTCAACGAATACAAAGCACTTTGCAAAGAAAAACAATTAAAACCATCGAAGGCTCTTCAGCGTAAGGCCATTAAAGATTAAGAAAAAGAAGATCTAGAGTTCATGAATGTAAAACTATATTTGCATATCTTTTAGAAACAGATAATATTTTGTTTATTTGAAGTGTTTGAGTGAGCATTTACTTGGAGTTAATTCTGAAAATGAAAAGGAATGGTTTTTGGATCTCGAAAAAATGAGATAAAAAGGAGCATAAAATCACGATAATGCAGCAAAAGGGAAGTAGTAGCATTCTCATTTAAAGACTTAAATGACAAAAATGGATGAAATATGGAACTAAATCGAGTTCAAGAGTTATAATTAGGATTATCTTTATCGAATGTACAAGAGACTAATCAAACAAAAGAAAAGTATGTTCAAAGGAATATTCAATACTCTCAAGAAGAATAGAGATAAGCTATAAGAAGAAATGATTTCTAGGCACCTTCGTTAGTAGAAAAAAGAGTAAATGTTACTCAAAAAGGAACAGATTCTTCTTGAAAAAGAAGAGAAAAAGAAAAAGAACTTGAAAGCCAGTGAGAATCTCAAGAAATTAAAAAGAGAAGAACCATCAGCGGATCTGCAAAAAAGAAAATACCAATAATTGAATTTCCCAAGTGAGAAGGAATTTCGAGAAGGTTATTGTGAAGAGAGTGGGTCTTAACGGATTTGGGAGGATTCTTAAAGCAGAAAATACATGAAGGTAGAATAGAAAGATTTTAAAAAGTTAAATAGGGATGATAAAGTAGAATAAGAATGCACAGAGACAGAGGCTAAAGGATATCTTGTGGAAGAAGAGAAAGCATACTTTTGTTACTGTTAGAATAAGTATAAAGAAGGAGAAGTTATGATGCGTAAGGTTTTCATTTATGGGATTTAGTTGGCTTTTTTCAATTAATTTTTTAATTAGAAATTATCCTTATTTTAACAGCACTATTTAAGAAATAAATATGATAAATATTTTTAAACTTTTTCAATAGAGTGTGCAGAATGTGAAGAGTGGTTCCATTTAGAATGCATAGGATATATTGGAACTGAAGCTTAAGCGTAAACATTTGATTTTTGTTGTAATGAATGCAACTTTGATGGTAAGCGCAATTAAAATAAGGATATTTATTAGAATCTATTCGATCCACAATAAGCAAAATATTCGACATTCTTGAAGAAAATACCAAGAATTACTGTTGTTTTGTCAACTTAATCTCAAAGTAATAATTTGAGCTGTCTAGAACCCCAAGAGGGAAATCAGGTAGAAAATGCGAAAAAGGAAAAAGGCAAAGAATAAATTGAATTAGAATAAAATGAAGATTTAAGTGGTAGTTATTCCTATTTTAGCGCTGAAATTAGAGATACTATGAAGAGATTCAATGTTGATATTGAAGGAATCCAAACCTTTTTCAGATTGAGAAAAAATCCTTAAGGAGTTGTGTCTTTGGTTGCTTGATTCCTGGAGGGCTTATTGAAAATCATATGTGTTTGTTTATGCTTGAAATTGAATTTATCCAAAAATAATAGATTTTTAGTGAATCTAAATAATACATTTATAAGTTCGATTCTAAATGAGGATATTAATTGGGAGATAAATAAGAAACAGCCACAGCGAATATGCAAAGAGTTGTAAGAATAAACATTCTCAAAAGAAAAAAAACTGATTCAAGAGATTAATCAGCAACACCATTCTCACAAAGATTGAATAAAAAACAAAATACCAAGATCTAAACATTTTTAATAGTTTTATGGCTTAACCTGACAGCAAAGAGAGAGGAATGAGAGGAAGCTCCTCTGATATGCCCTCATATCTACACATTAAATTTGGCTAAATATCAAATGCTCCTTACAAAAGATCAGAAGGGAAGAAGATCATTGAATCTAGGATTGGAAACAGTCAAGAAAGTCCTTCTTATTTCCGCACTGCCCATGGATTTATCAGCAAAGATACATATAATAATCCCTTCATTCAAATGAAACCAGGTGATCCTAGTTATGGGAATAACACTCCATTGAAGAACAGACAGACTACTAATATCTTCTAGCTCCTTAAAGACTAATAGATAAAAGATATCTTTAACTTAAAAGAAGTTGTAACCTAACCAATCATCGAGTACAAATAGTTTTCTTTTTATTGCTAATTTGATAATGAACATTTGGAGATTAAAATCTATTGCTTTTGGTGGCTAATTTACGATGAAAAGCTTAGGAAAAGTGGGTTTCAATCTTGAAATTGATGTTTAGCCATTTTACAAAACAATCTTAATATTGTTTACAATTTTATAATTTGGTTGTGTTATTCATTTCTGAATTGATTTTTGCTTACAATCAAGCACGGTGACTAATAAACGAAAGGATATGGGCAAGATTCAATTAGAGATAAATGAGCGGGCAGTATTTAGCGATGAGTATTAGGAGGTTTCCAAATCTTCTCCCACTCCTTTCCATCGCAAAGCCAGTAAAAAGTTAATTTTTTGTTTGTTTCGTGGTGCTAATTCAAGCTTGAATGTTAGACTATTTTTCTGATTTCGTGGAGAGAAACGATGTAATGAATGTCTTTGGAGGGCTGAACACACGAGAAAGATAGCCTAAGTTTTGTAGAGTCAAAGATTACACTCTCGATGAGACATAGAAATCCCTTTTGAAATCAGTCAAAGAAAGTAGCTAACCTTCTCGTCTTTGGAGACACAATTAATCTAACCTAGTGAATAAAGATACCTCATTCCCTGCGATTGATCCTAATATTACAGCAGAATCAACTTTATCTGCCTTCAGACTTCGCTAGAATCCTTCAGAAAAACTATTTGAGTAAGAATATTTGGAAACTGATTCTTAATTCAATTTGTTTTCCTGTTATGAATTGATTAGGTAGCATCATTAGGAAAGAGAAAAGAAGAATATCCTGCCCATTCTGAATTCAGGCTCTTTTACAATGAATTAGGATTCCCACTATCTAGTAGGATCTCCTCATTCTTCAATGGATGAATAAGAAATTCTAAGGCTTAAGGGCTACTAATCTTCAGTAAATAATAGAAGTATGCGTCTAGAATCTCTTGAAAAAACTATTACATCAAGCAATAAAGGTAGTTTTTTCAATAAAAGATCAAGTTTTGCAAAAAGAAGCAAGATATTTGAAAATTATGGTCATCCAGCATAGACTTCTAAAATGCCTTTGAGAATATCAGCAGCCTAAAATGATGTGTAAAATGAATTATTTAGATTTTAGATTTTTTATTCTAAAACAATAATTTTGACTCATATTTAGAGAAAAGGAAGAAGAAGCACAAAAGGAACGAGATAACATTGCTGAGTTTGAGAAACATCTAAAATTTATTTAAGGGAACGACTTCGGAGGAAGCAAAATGGGCTCTGTCTTCTTCAGAGACTCTAAGAGATGATAAATACTGTTCTTATCGATAATTACTTCCAAACAATTCCTATTTTCCTTTCTCAGTACTTTATTTTTCTCTATGAATTCATTAAGAATGTTGTGATTGAAAAGATCAGTCAACTTTGTCATTTAAATAAAATAGCTTCGAATCATTTACTTAACAAAAAGCAAGACATTTTTTGCAACTTTTAGCCCTTTAAATATTTCAAGCCTTAGTATATCTTTTAATCTGATAGGAAGCGATAAGCATTTAATTTTTCTTTTCGCAGTTATTGACAACCTCTAACTGAATGAAGATGATTTAAAATAATCATAAGTCAGCCCTATTGTAGAAAAAAACAGATATTTTCTTCATTTAATATCTGTGTTTTCCGAGCATAGCTCATTTAATATTTGTATGTTGATTTGATTCTCCTAATAATAGGGATTATTCAATGACTTTAATGCATTGTTTTTCTTTTTAAAACTGGAAAGACATCTTCTCTTTTTGCATTTGGAAAGCACTCCACAATATATTTTTAGATTGTTTAACGATATTTTGAAGACATTTAGGAGATTCCTCTCCTCCTTAGAGAGTTGTGAGCTTCAAGTAACGAGAAGGATTTAAAAAACAGTTTTTATTGGCTTCAATACACTTTTTTAGTAAGCGGGGATATAAAAAATAGGATATTTCTCATCATCTGAAGCTCACTCTCTTAGATTTAATAGATGGCTGCTTAGAATTCTTCAAACAGAATGAGGGGATGCTTCTAGAAGGTCTTCATATCTTCATATTTCTCGAAATTCTTCATCTTGAAAACAAAAAAAATATTACAAAATTAATTAATTGTACCTGAAATTGATGAAGCGTTGTGAGGATCCAAGGGATAATGATTGTCAAGTCTTCAATGCTTCATGAGGAGGTCTTAAAGGTGCTGCAAATATGGCAATATCCGTGGATGGAATCTTTAAAAACTTGATTGTTTCACTACTACTAAGATTGCGCAATGCAGCTAAAAACTATTCCACGAAGATTGCCATTTATTTGCTTATTACCTTCTTAGGACTCTTGTTTGTTTCTTTTAATATCCTTTACCCACTTAATAATGTTCATTTATTAACTGAAAAACCTTCCTCATTCATTTAATCCATTCTAATTTGTCAGTTAGGTCTTGAATTGTTTTTTTAATTAAATTATGAACATATCTCTTTTTCTTCTTTGTTTTTTTTCAATTAATCAATTCCCTCCACCCTTCCTTGCACGCCTGTTCTCCCCCCCCCCCCCCCATCCTATCCGCAACTAGCCCTTAATTTATCTTTATTTTATTTTAAAAGGGCTGTAAATGCTTTCCTGTATTAAAATATTTATTTTTGGAATAAAAAAAAGGATAATCACTCGTTCGTTCGTTCTTCTAAGAAAATAATTCTGCTGTTGTTGCATTTTCTTAGCTTGAAATCGACATAAGTTCCTTGCTACAAAACACTATTTCAGCTAGAGTCTTCCCCTTTTATTTGAAAAAATGCCTTACAAATGCACTTGAGTATGTGAATACATCTCAACGCATTTCCCCTAATAGTTTTTAAGAAATTCCAAATATCCTTCTCAATAATAGACTTTCTAATCTTCTTCTGTGATGCGAAACTGTCCAACTAGCGAGAAAGGATATTTAGAAAGGGAGACCATAATCAGCTGACATAGAAATAGGCAAGGAATGTTCTGTTTAAAACAGATTATCATTGTAAATGATTTATCAAAATATTCTTTGTATGTTTAACAATATTTGTCAAAAATAACTATTTCATTTTGAAGAGTCTTTGAGAGAAAGAGAGAGAATTGAGAGAGATTGAGATTGAGCCATTTTATGTAATTATGTCTTAAAAAAAAGAAACATGTATTAAACAAATAATCTACAAATAATAATCGAGAAATAAACTGAAGAATAAATAATATCTCCGTTGAGACAAGTTTAAATTAAAATTGAATGTATGAAAATTAATGTTTCCTTGTTTGTTTTTATTTTAATTAATTGAATCTCTCTTAACATTTAACCTTCAATTAAAATTATTACAAGTACATCTTCTTCTCATTTTGAGACTTTTAATATGAAAGATAGTTAGAAAATTAGCTAATTTAAATATATGGAAATTTTTTTTGTTAATGAATGAGGCACATTAGCTTGATTCCAAGCAAAAAAGGAAAAAAAGAATAACAATTAATTAATTATTTATTTTTTTTTTAATACAAAATGAATGAAGATAGGATGAAGAATTGATCAAAATTATTCATTTTAGGAAGAAATTCTTTAATTGATTTAAATTTGTCAGGAATCTTTATTTAGCGGGAATGCATACATTCTTATAAATCAATTCTTATTGTAGATGAAGACTTTACAGAAGAAGTTAACAAAGGAAAGAGAAAGTTTGTTTTGGATTAAGAATAATAATTGGATAAAATATCAAAACAAATTCATTATGCTTTTTAGAGGGTCTTGAGATT
>Ga0302271_10001860_pt1 | contig 19711 bp, 9 predicted proteins | sample III_Bog_N1_1_FD_198767 | JGI IMG/M metagenome (GOLD analysis project Ga0302271, IMG submission 198767) | Peat permafrost microbial communities from Stordalen Mire near Abisko, Sweden - III_Bog_N1_1 | ecosystem: Environmental > Terrestrial > Soil > Wetlands > Peat | place: Sweden: Abisko... | reverse complement strand
ATTTGGCAAGTACCTTTGTTTGCAATATGGCTCATTATCAAAAAGATAGCTTAACTCCTATGAAGGCTAACAACAATTGACAACTCCCCAAGCTATTTTGTATTTGACAAATTCCCAAATCCAAATCTACAGGTTAAACTAACTCAAGTACCTTTAAAATCAAACAAAATTAATTTCGTTTCTGTGCTCTTAAATGAGAAGTCTAGATGACTCAGAAATATGATTAATAAAGTTAGCTGTGTAAGCTTGGAATTATCCAAAAATTATTTGATCAAAATTTATCTAATCCCAAATTCAAGCAAGGTCACTATGATATTTCTTATTATTAAACGATTGGGAAGATAGAACAAAAAAAAAGAAAGAACAAGTCCATCACAATAAGCTGAATTAGCAAAAGATATTATTCGAATATTGTAAATTTTCAATTAAAAAAAGTAACAATTAATCAAAAAAAAAAATAATATCCAATTCATCAATCACAGAATTACACAACATTAATTCCATATTTAACTCACACTTTAGAAATAAATTGGTCTCATCGAGTCTAAAAAATCAAGCAATGTGGAAACCCTGTTTTCCTTCTTGTATCGAAAGTGTTAGTTTCTCCTTGAGGATCTCTTTCGAGTCATATTCTGGGAGATCTAGTGATTTTGTGCAAGTATGTGCTACAGGTAGCTTTTCTTTATTGTCGACTTTAGCGATTTCTAAAGATAAATTCTTAAACCCTCCGAATGGAACTTTGAAAGATCCTGTTTCAGAAAAATAGATTAAATATTTTTACAATTCGGAAGTATTTTAAAAATTGATCATTTAACCTGTAACAAAGAAGAGGAAGAGACTTCTTTGGTCTTCATCATATTCTTCCATGACTTCGAAGAACCACTGGATTACTTGGGATTCAGCGGTGTATCTATGGTATCTTGTGTACTTTTTCATGTCATCCACTATTTTTAAGTTGTTTTTTTATAAATTCAAATTAGTTTCAAGTAAAAAAATTCTAACTTTCTTACGATCAATCTTCTTGACACCGGAGAGAATCAGTCCGAGTTCTTGTTCGCTCATGTACTGAAGGGAGCGGAGTGGGAGGATTTCATAGAAACCGTGAAGGAATGACTAGATTGGATTTTTTATCTCCTCAGTCATTTTGAAATTACAAATAGCCTTCACATAGTCCTTTTTGTTTTCTTGGGTGACTTCAATGTTTCTACCATTCGGAATGAGATCAACTACATAGGTGGAAGATAATACCTCCCTATGAATAGAGAATGTCAAGCTTAGATCTGTGACATCATTGTCAAGAACCCAATTGAGACTATTAGCTTCTTCAGGATCAATATCCTCTAAATCACTGATGTACAGAATTTAATCTATGCAAACAAATTTAAAAATTAAAAATAATTGTAGTTTTTACTAATAAGTTAAATCGAAATTTCGATGGTAATTGGATAATTTTTGGTTACGTAAAATGTGCTTAAGGAATGATTTCGTGAAATCAACTTCGAAATCTAATTTTTCAATGAGTCCTTTCGCAATCAATCTTCCTGCATATCTGAAATGAGTCAGATGGTTGGGAACAAGGAAAGAATGAGGATTAGGCTGTAATGTGACATTGTTGGAAGAGAGCTTGAATAAGCCTTTTGCTGGATCGAGAATATCAGTTAAAGCTAGCACTATCCACTCACGAGTTAACCCACCTGAGTAATTGAAAAGATCATTAAAAAAATCATAATTTTTAAAACAGTTTCATAGCAATAACTCTCTGAGTGTTTTATAAATACCTGCATCAATACCAGCTTCTCCTTCAAACAGAACATCAAATTTCGAGAGAATAAACTATTCTGCTGAGTAGTTCATAAGATCTCCTAGCGAGGAGTACCATGTCTAATCTCGTTGGCAGGTAATCAGCATTTTTCTTTCGGGAAGTTTTATTTTCTTTTTTGCAACGAATTTAGCAAATGCAGCTGCCTATGCAATTTTCTTCTCCGCATCGAGTCTTCTCGATGATTTAACATCGACAGCTATGATATTAGATATCTCAACCCATCTCTTCTTTGATTTGACATCATAACTGTTGATCAGATACTGGATGAGCTTACCAAGGTGTTTTAAAATGAGATCTTTTAATTAAGGTAGAGTAGCACCCTAGAATTGTTTTATCGGCTGAGATGCATTCAATATTCCCATTGTTTTACTCATTGATTAGCCTGCATTCACGTCTTGGATGATTTAATCAGACTATTTTGACATTAAATCAAAAAGTGTAGTATTTGAACCCTCAGGAGATTCTGGTTTTTCCTCAAAACTATCCTGTTGACTTGGGGATAATATTTTCTGAATTTCCTCAGGATACAAGAATTCACAGAGAGATAATAGACTCTTAAGAGGATAATCAAATAACGAGTAGCTTGGGATGATCTAAGAACAAATAAAGAAAGAATTAGATTATTTGTTGTTATTTTTCAGTGATTTAATTGGGGGAAATGTGAAATTATCTCTTACGAATTCCTCTAGAGACCAAGCAAAATCGATTGATTAGACAATGAATTATAACAAATCAAGGTAGAAATTGAAAATCGAAGGATCTTCTAAGAGATATGTATTCCGCAAATCGGTAGTTAATTTTGAAATTATCTAAAGCAAAAAATGTTGAAAGATTGAAGATTAGATAGTGATAATTGCAACCACAAAAAGTAAAGGAGTTATGTTTTTCTTATTTTAACCTTCTCAATTTCAAACCACTAATGAGCAGCTTCCTCTCCTTCGTCTACTTATCTCTTTGGAAATTCTTGCAGCAGTTATTTGAGTTCTTGCTTTTCTGCACTCTTGTAGAGCTCAATAATATCTTTGAGACTCTTTTTGAATGTTTGCATGTCTTCTAAGAAGAACGTTTTGAATTGAGAAAGGAAGTCGTGGTATCCAAGAATATCATTGAGTCCGACTCCATGACCATTCAGATCATCTAAATTATCTATTGAAAATAACAAAAAAATTAAAATAATTTTCAAGATTTCTATCAATTATGGGGTACAATTTTTATTAAAAATACGTTATTGTTTGATTTGAGCCTATTTGTGAATGAAAGCAGCTTTAATTCTCCTTAACTCTGGATGCATTTTCTTAACAAAAACTCGAAGATATGTCTTAGAAAAATCTGTAAAGAAAGATAGTTATCTGCATTTATCTTTAACTCCAATGAAGCTATCAGAGATCTAAACATAATAATTTTGGTATTAATGTTAGTTATTTTCAAGAAAACAATTATCCAAAATCACTTACAGCAAGTCTTTTATGTTCCTCTAGATTCTTTGATGCAACAATTCCAAAGTTATCTAAGAGTTCTTCAATATTCGCATCTTTAAATGGACGAATGAAAGTAGGATATTTGTTATCGAAGAATGCCTTATTCTCGCCAAAATATTCCACACGCTCATAAAATTCTTTAGTAAATTTTTCAAAGGGAGCTGATAAGGTTTGGAGAGATGACTATGGACCATCGTAAGATAGCACAGAAGGTTGAATGTTTCGATCACTTTATATCCATTTGTAAGCTGATATCACTAGACTATTTAACGAGATTCTGTTTCAAAAAAAAAAAGAAAGAATAATTCAACAATCCCAGAAAATAGAGACCATATATGGTGTATTAAAAAAAACCTTTTTACCCATCTTTTTATCCTTTCAGAAGATTGGGCAACTTTATATCTTTGATTTAATCAAAACTTCTGAAAAATACAGGAACACTAACAGTTCTAAACTGCTCTTACGATCTTCCAACTTGAATCTTCCACTCTTCTAAGACATTCAGTGGATAATCTTGCAGGAAAAACAAACCAATGTTCTTATTTGTTGCAAAAACTTCATTGAGCCATCCAACATAATTAGCTAATTTCCAGTACTTTCCATCCACTTCAGCTTGGAATGAAACGGATTTGTCAAGTGAAAGCACAGGTGCTTCGACAAGAAGATTCAGGCCATTTTGGTTCAGAGGATCAGTGATTTTGCCCCTGCGAGGGAACACAAAGAGAAGGAAAGAAAATAGGTCAATTATCCTGAATGCATTGTAAGGGTTCGCGCAAACAACAGACAATAACTTCAACGCTGCAGCTGGACTTTCATTTGTGGATTTATTTGTGGTGATATGCAATGATTCGAAGAGTTTTAGAAGGAATTCATCATCGAACGTTGGAATCATTTCTAAAAGTAGATTCTTGTGTTTTAGCACTCTATCCAGGGATGGCATCTTCGGTATTCCACTAAAAAGAACATCACTTAATATTATTCCTTCTTTCTTAGCCTCATATTCGAGCGTTTAGATGTCTGTTGGAGCACAACTTGCCTTGAAAGCTTCTTCAAAATCATCTTCATTATCTGCATTTTCTTCAAGTTCATGCATAACATCTTAATACTCCTCTTTAATACAGTTCACTTACATTCTAACCACTGAGGGCATCATATCCATAATTTCATCATCCCAAGACAGAGCGTTAACACGCTGATCCTTAGGTGACAGTCCATTAAAGAAATCAATAATATTTTGCTGAATAAAGACTCTCAGTGAATTTGGTATTTCAGTTATCACTCTTTTTCTTCCTTGCCCTTCAATAGGTAACGATTACAACTCATCGTCGTGCTGAAGTGATCCGTCTTCCTTGAATTTAAGCAAGATATTCATCTCAGGATTATTATTTTCTGCATTAATTTGTGTGTTCATTTTTTGTAAAAATTTCTACAAGATATCTTTCTCCCTTTCAACTGCAAAGCGTAGTTTCATTGCTGAAATCTTCTTCTCTTTTCCTTATCGCAGTAATTCTGCTTTGTGGATTACCGAGGCAGCAGCGAAGACCGATTCGTCGATTTAATAAATCTCCAGTGCGTTTTATGGATATCCCATGGTAGTAACATCGAAATCACTCAAATGCGAATCACATGTTCTCCCAGTATTCGAGTGAATACTCTTGGAGTTTGTTCCCGCAGTTGTACGGCTGAGGGAATTCCTGTCAGTGAAACTATGCACAGCTTCTTGCGTAGAACGAATAGCTTGTTGCAAGAATAGAAGATTTCCTGAATTAGAATTGCTAAAATACTAATTACCGCTCTACTGGGCAGTTTCATATGTACTTTCGTATCCTCCTGGAACTTACATGCGATGGATGTTATTATCAACAGAAAACGCTTAAGGCTAAAAAGCTTCTTGAAGAACTGTTATGCGAGGAGTGTCCTAACTTTTAACTCCATTAACTTTTTGGATTTAAGTAGGAGAGATTTATTTATCTTGCTCTGCAGCAAATGATTGATAAGCTTGATGTTGCTATTAATCCAATGATTTGAAGATGATTTGATCGATAAGTTCAAATTAGCTCAGAGATTAAGGTCGTTAAGAGTAAATAGTCTCCAGAAGATTATTATCTTAAACTTCAAACTCCGTTTATCGTCTTAGCACAGCATATAAATGACTTAAACTATATATAAATGTCGCTGTGTGCTCTCTTTTCGCGAAAATATTTGGATATTTACAATAGCAATCATAAAGCCCTTGTAAGCCTAGAGAAAGAGATTAATGATGATGTTCGTAAGCCATCTCATCACTAGATTAAATTACACTTAATTTATGGAACAAACCCTCAAAACCTTTTTCTTCAGCTGATAATTCTCCGGAGACATTTCTAATAGACGTTCCGCTTGAGCGCAATCCCCATTTACCAGGAGATTCTTCTGTTTCTTTATTTGGGCCAGCTGTTTCTAGCTAATAGCGGCATTGAAGAATCTCAGCATTCCCTAATTTAATATTTGAGTTGATTGTCGTAAAAACCTCTAAAGAATTAAACATCGATGCTCTTTCTAACTCCAATCCTTTTTCTTTTTCAAAATACGAAGCGCCAAATCGATTCACGTAATAGTTAATATACTGCAATGTCTGCTTTTAATCAGCATAAATATGTCTATCTTCCAGTAGTTTCCTTGGAAGTTACTCAAGACAAAGCGTAGCGATTTCAAAAGCTGCTGCTGAAATAAGCTTAAAGAGATCAGTTTGTGAAGTTGCTCGCTTGATTAGCAGAGTCACAATAGCTAACATTTTCTTAAATTATTCACTTGTGAAGTTTTAAGAATAGTTTTGAGCTAGGAATTTAAAGTTTGCTAATATGCCATACAAAATTGTGTGACATCCTTCAATGTTGATGAAATTCTTTGTCTCAATGATCTTTATTTTGAAGAAACAAAAGAGAAATCGATCTTATTAATTGTTCAAAATATTAAAAAACAGGTTACTTTTTTTGTCCAAGAAATGGTTCTTTCGATAATTGTATCAAGGTAATAACTGGAACTGCCAATTATCTGTGTAAGTTTAGGTTTTTTCTTAATTGAATGCTTAATATCAGCTGCTTAACCAGCTTCATCTATTTCTTCTGCTGGTGGAATATTTTCAGGAGGTTCTTCCTCTCCTTCTCCTTCTTCTCCTTCAGATAATTTTTTCTTTTTCTCAAAATAAGTGTAATTTGTATCTAAAATCGATTAGAGAAGTGAGTTCGAGGTAAATTCTGTGATTGTTCCAGCGACTATCAGGAAATCAAGGAATGAAAGAACATTAGCTTTTTTGAAGATCGCGAATTCAGGGATGACTATCTTATGTTCGAGGATATAGGGAATCACAAGCGGGTATTTTTAAATTAGCATTTGCAAGGATCTAAAAATGAATGGATACTCGACATAGAAAATTTTGAAATTCGCTGTGTTGCTGGTGGTTTGCTTTTCCTTAGCTTGATTGTAAGTATCATTTATACGGTTTTCAAGGAAATCAAGTAGTCCATCTACAATCGTTCGTTGAAGATTGTTAAGCTTAATTATTTTAGAGCTGGCCAAAGCTAAACTTTTGTGGAATTTAAATAAAACACGCTTAGTTTCTTCTACTAATTGAGGGTGTTCTTGCAATTATTCTTGAGATAACTCCATATGGATAGGTTTTTCTGTATTCTATTCTTGCTTTTGGGCTTCCTATTCCATAGCTATGTCTCCTTCAACTTCTTAGTTAGTTAAGTCTTCCTGGAAAGGTTAATCACCATCAACTTCTTGTTCTTCTTATCTTTCTTCATCTCCTTATTCATGTTCTTCTCCTTCACGCTTTTCAGGCTCCCCATTTTCTTGATTCTCCCCTTTATCATCATTTTCCTACTCTTCTTCATTTGATTTTGGATTTTCTTTTGCCTAATCTCCTTCCTCATCTACAGCTTTTACTTCAGCAACTTCCCCATCTTCTCCTTCTAAATTTTCCTACTTTTCTCCTTCACCTTCTTCTCCACCTTCTTTAACAGCAACTTCATCTTCATCAGGTATCAATTCTGGAAGGATTTCTGCCTCTTATTCCCATTCATCATCTTCCTCAATTTATTATTCATTTCCACTAATCCCTTAGAACAGAATTGATATTACTTATCTCAAGCATCTACCATGTTCCAGCATATCTCTTTTAATAATCTATTTTCCAGCAAAATCAGATAACATCAGATATTTCGTAAATCTCTTCTAAGCAGGAATGTACAGAGCATTTCTTAGACGAATTTCCATACAACTCTTTAAGAAGCTCTCTCTTTGGAAAACAAAAATGGATTCGAAGCATCGAATAAGAGGTAGCCAAAGTTCATTTGTATTCTTTGACCCATTCAATCTGTGCCAAAAAAAAACAAAAAAATATTAAATATTTTCAAAAACATTTTTTCTTTTCAAGAGTTCTTCGTTAAATTCTTCTCACCTTTCCTGCAAATTATCTTCATAAGAGACAGTGCAAAACCTAAAAAGCACTCTTGTGATTTATTCTAGCTCTTCATCGAGAGAAACTTCTTCGTATTTTAGTTTCCCCAAGCAGAATGATGTCAAAATGAGTAAATTTCTCAGAATAGTCGAAGGAGTAAAAACCTTGCTTTGCTTCGAGAAATCTTTAAAAGCAGCTGATTCTAAGAAATCAATCAGCTTGCTGAACGTCAGGTTACAGTTCCTCAACAAGTCCGTGAATATCCTCTCTTTTGCATTCAAACATAAAAATAAGTTAAGATTCTTCTTTCTCTTTTCAATCTCATCCCCATCGTTAATCTTCTCTTTTCCTTACTTGGAAGATAGTCCGCAGATATTTTCACTGCTTCTTTAATGTAAATATTCAGCTAAACAAGCCAAACATTCAGCATCTTCATCATGTTTGAGAAGTTGTTGACAGCTTGCTTCATCATCTGAGGGCTGATTGTAAGGTTCTCAAGATAAATTTCAAACATCATAACAAAGAATTCAATCACATTTTGTCTGTCATAAGTGGAGTATTTCACCACCCAACTTTCACACTTGTTAATCACATCGATTATCACAAACACTAAGGTCCCTATCAATGCAGCTTTGTTCACTTAAGGTGTGTTGGATACTTCTCTTCTTAACGATTCCAAGAAGGCTTTTAACCCCTCAGGATATTACTCCGAAGATCTTGGGATCTTCATGGCAACAAATAGATCTGTAGCTGGGAATTAATTTGCTTTGAAATCGCTATTATAATCCTTGAAAAACTCGATTGTAAGGAGCTGAACTTGAGCCATAATAACTGCAATATTTGATCGATCATCTTTTTACTGCAGTAGAGGTATTAAATCAGCTATTGTTGAGCACTCTTCACTTGTTAATGCTATCCCTGTCCTGTTTATGATCAAAAATATGTAAGCTCTAAGTTTGTATAGAAAAAAAACAATATTCTACCTTGATATTTCCCCGAAAATTCTGGCGATATATTATCCCACAAATATGCGAGCTGCAGGAGTTGCACCATCTAACACATAAGGATTCGCTAGCTCGAGCTACATCGACCCTTTATACATGTTATTGAAGGAGAAATGACGAAGATTAAGACAATTTATTAAGAATTGCATGAATTATTCTTTGGCTGCAGTATTCTTAACCATGTTTTTGTTATCCACAATTAAAACCTTCATCATTTCAGGAAATTTCTCAACGGGAGCTTCACTTTCGTTGTTATATGACCCTCCTCCCATCAGCATCTGCTCAACTGTTAGCTAGCAGAATCACAATAAATTACATATTAAATAACTTTTCTTTTTCATTTATTTGTAAACAATACTGATTTCTTTGTAGTTGAGGTGAATGAAAGATTTCCAGCAGCTTGAAATACATTAAACCAAGATTTCAAGAACACCATGCTCAAAATGTAAAATTGATGCTTCATCCAGGATTCTCGTGTGAGAGAAGAATCATCTTTAGGAGGTGAAAATAACTCAAGACCAATCTTGAATTTCCTAAAAGCAGAGGCTATTCCAGCTGAGAGATCTGAGAGTTTCCTGTAGTACTCGCTTTGGTCAAAGGGCGAATTAATTTATTTGAAATTTAGACTTTTTCGTATTTCCTGTTCTGCAACGATATTAACAGCAAGATCTGTAAGAGCAACTCGAATATTTGAAGTGTTGATAGTTCCTGAGAAGGAGTTTTAAAGAATTTCAGTTGAAACTAAGGAATAGAAGTCATGCACAAGTGCTTTATTAGGTAGATCCCAATATGTTAATTTCAATAGCTATTGTGGTAATCCTGGGGAAAAAAAGAAAGATATTTCACATTTAAATTTTTTTAAATAAAAAGAAGAATATTTTACCAATAATACATTTCTCGAGTCCTTTATTGGTAGTCTAAAGAGCATCGATGTCTCCTAAGAGCATTTTCGAAATGGCATACATCTAAGAATCAACTTTATTTGGGTTCACTAAAGGTTTTTTGAGGGCATTCTGAACGTATGCTAGAACAGCTTATTTTAGCACTTAGTTTTAGTTGTTCCTTGAGAAGCAATATTCGTAATGCGCTTCCATTTTACCTAAATAAAACTTGACTTTACTGATAATTGAAGATGAAATGAGGGTAGGTAGTATTTGTTTCGCTTTGATAAAGAACGCATTGAGGCTCTGATTCGAGAGATGAGTCACTGAATCTTTTTTGATAAACTCAATTTAACTCTTAAACAATGCGTAGAGCTATGAGAGTTATTTTGCTATTTTCAAACTGACTTAGACTTGTTCGTCAAAATTAGCCATGAGAATCATTGCATTGTCAGATATTCTGAGTTATCCATTGTAAGACAACGACCAATCTTTAGCGATACCCATAAAAGGGAAGAATGTTAAACTGCTACTGGATGCATCCAGTAAAGAAATAAACTAATCTAAGAATATGTGTAAAATTGATATTTCCTCTGAATGATCTATCACGATCATTCTATTGAGTCCAAGGGAAGGCTGCAGTAATGAAGGTAGGATTAAAGTTAAGTCAATACTGCAATTGTGTACTAATTCCAAGGACTATAAGATTAAATGTCTTGTGTCTTTCTCTGTCAATTTCACTTAAGTCTGTTCAAGAAGGCATATCATTAATAAATTATACAATCTTATTAATATAATTACAATCTTCAATTTACCTTTGAGAGGAGAGTAATAAAGTTTTAGACAAAACTAAGTTGAAACTAGCTTGCTCTGAAGGCATTCGTTGCAAGTAATGATTCAATGAACGATCGAATGTAAGGATTAGTTTAATATTTAGGGAATCTGCTGATTACTGAATTTTCAAACTCTTAATCTTCTTTGATAATCGTGATTTTCTCATCTAAGTATTTTTAGAAGTAACCAACGAATTCGTTCATGTATTTAGTATATGAGTCGTCTATGCATGGGCTACTATCTATCAGTATCTAAGTCGCAGTAACCTTCGAGCTTAATAAGAGTTTCTTAGCTTGTTCGTCCATCTCCTCTGGGTTTTAATCAGAAATGCTCGAAAGATTTGCAAAGCAAAACCGAGAATAATTCACGGAATCTACAAGTCTAGCGAGATTCATGTTCTCTCCATACTACTTTATGAAGAAATTAAGAATTCTAACAGCTGCTGGAAATGGTTGTAGCTATAGATTACTGTATTTAAGATACTCAGCAACTACTTCAACTACTTGCACAAATCGTGTTTCATCTCCGCTTTGCAGGAATCCTTATGCGAAAATGTCACAATGCGCAAATATTATTGATGACCCTGCTTTCTTGAAGGATTCTTATTCATGTTTGAATCCAATATAGCAGTTATCGAACAGTTATTTTTCATGAAGCATCGAAGTTAATTCGTCAACGAAAAACCCTCCTGATTTCAGTAGAACATTGTTAGAGCAGAATTCTAAGAAACTAAAGACGTTTGAAGCACATTTTTAGTCTTTTAAGTGCCACTCACTAGCAGCTTTGTAGAATATCTTCAATTCATCGATTACTGGTTTATCTTCAGAATTAAAGATATCTCCATTTATCAGAATAAAACTCTGTTAACTGCGAAACAACTATAGAATCATCCTTAAATTCAAACCGTTGCTTTAATTTAACTCTTGTGTCAACCTGGAGATGACTAATTTCAGGAACTTAACGATTTAGGCAATAATATCACTGCAATCTTGTTCTAATTTTGCAGCATTTGGAATATTTTTATTTCCCAATTTTGCGAGAACATCTTTTTTAATAACTCGATAGAGATATGAAAAATGCTAGAAGGTTCTCGCATAATCTTCAAATTTAGCTGTTTCTGAAAAATCACTACCTTCTTCATTGATATTCTTTGAGCTGAACTCTTCAAGAAACCGGATTTCTGGTTCTAAAGACAAATCTTCATCGACAATAAATAATCCAGAATTATTATTATTCTCTCTTGCTTTGGAGATACAACTTATCATATCAAGCTAATAATCTGGATAAGGAAAGCTTCTCATAGCGTAGATAATTCTCTGATCCTTAGAAAGATTCCACTTTTTCAATTCTTCAGATCCTCCTTCAAATTACTTCAATCCAGCAAGAGAGAAACACTGCAAAAAAATCAAACAAAAAAAGCCATATTTAGAAGCTAAATCTTGGTGTAATTCAAATGATCTGAACCTGAATAACAGCGATGAGAGCGCGATTTTTAATTGCTGTGAAATTCTTCGCTAGTCTTAAGCCCAGCATTACATTCACAAACAGAGAAGTTATGTTATTAATAGGCTGAATATTATCTTTCGCTAGAAGTTATTAAGTTTGATAATAACTTGAGAAAAAATCTGAATATTCTTTTTTCACTGAGACAACATCTAGCTTAATATAAGGTGCTTCAGAATTTTCATAGATAGCTTAGTCACCTTAGACTTCATTTCCAACAGGCTTTGACCCCGTATCCTAGCACACCAACCAATCAAAAATGTCATATTCTTGGAATCAAATTAGGGTTTATTTTTTAATTATTTTCCATTTTTTTACCTTATAAAACTTTTCATTTTTAAAGATCTCTGCAATGTATGGGTATCTCTATCGCCATACGTTCACAAAGAATGAATAATAAAGCTGAAGGAATCGTCCATTCTCTAATCTTTTCAGATCTTAATTTCTAATCAATAAAATCATCAATGTGTTAATTTGCATTTTCATAGTTCAATTATTTCATGAATATGTTCTTTTATTGTTTTGAATGTTTTGTACTGCAAGATGATGTTCACGAACTTCAAGAAAAGACAGTTGATTTCAAGATTATCACAATAAAATAGGAGATATATCATATTGTTAAGACGAGTTGTATTCATGACTAAAACTTTAGAATTCCCAGTAAAAAGCTCAATAAATGTCTCAGAGATACTTATTAGATTTCTTAGAATAACAATAATCCCAATGTCTTGTTTTTCAATAAGTTTGATGCTCTCAGTTCCACTCCAAGGGCCTTCTTCAAAGGTCTTACGAATAATAGCTATGCGCTTTTCTAGTTTTAGCAGATAGAATTGAAACAAAAAGTCTCCTTGATGTAATTTCGAGAGATCTGAATCGTCTTCAGTGAGACTGACGAAACTTTCGAGCTATGATGAAAGCGTATCGTCATCAACTTCTTTGTCGTCTTCTGTGGGCAGAGAATCAAGAACTTTTTCGTTTTTATTCTAGTAAATGGTTAAAGTTACAATTATGATATGATGATAACAATCTCAGCTAACACATTGTAAATGTAAAAAACAACATGTTACAGGTTTATCTAGCCTAAAAGATTAAGAAAAGTTTGCTAGACTCTAAAAATTAGCAAAATTCATCTTTGAATAGCTTCAGAATAAGTATTATCTAAACAGTAAAAAAGCACGACAAATCTAGAAGGTAGTTTTGTTATTGTCTTAACAGAAATTAATGATTCTTATCTCTTTTTTTTGGTCGTAAGAAGAAGATATGCTATTTGGGGAAAAAAATGTTAATTTAAATGGTTCTTTCACATGATACTACAAACATTTACAGAACAGTTTGTTTTAATCTCCCTCTCTAATTGTTTCACTTTTTTTCATTTAGACACCAAGTAATAGGGAAATGAAGGGAGATAATAACAAAAAGCATTTTGATTCTTTTTAATAATTCAAAAAGCTGGGGAAACTAGTCTTGAAACTCTCTCTCTCTCTGTTTCTCAAACAATTTCTACTTCCCAATAGAACATATCAATAATATGCTTTCCATTTTCAAATAATCCCTTAATTTTCTGTATTGATTCATTGAGAGCATTTAATTAATAACAATTTTCCTAATTCCGCTTCTTTTTGTTAATATTTTTGTTTAGGATGATTGAATTTGGTTTGTGGAGAGAAAAATTGAGTTTGAATTTCAATGCAAAATCAAAGCAATAATAGATAAGCAGAACTTTCACAAATGAATAACAAAAATGGCACTGCAGCAGCAGGAGAGAATGAGCTAAACTAAATACTCTTCAGCAGTGGAGGACATAACTAAGATGAGTAAACTAAGGTGTTTGATGAAAAGTAAAAAATTGTTTTATTTGTTTGGTTTTTAGAGAACACAGAGGGCAGAATCAAATGCAGTTCAATAATCGAACAATGCAACATCAAGGAAATAACAATAATAATGCTGGATTTCCTTAGAAAAGCTTTAAATAAGGATAATTCTATCCTTAAAATCCTGGCTTCACAAATGCATCATATCCTCAAGAATTGCACGAATAAGAAGATGATGAAAATGGAGAAGATTATCATGGCGATTACATTTAACACAACGCTGATGAAGAACAACAAGAGGATGACTATGCAAGTAACAATAACGCATCTTGTTTAGATAATTCTAATTTCGAAGGGGGAAATCATTCTGACAATTAACAAGGTTTAAGAGGGGGAAGTTCTTTTAAATAATCTCCAACTTAAGAGGAAGAAGAAGGCGATCAAAGATATGGTAGTGAGTTGAAAGTTTAAACAATGGAGATGTTTGGTAGAGATAGTATTCATGGTAGTCTATATGGAAGACACAATTAGTAGAGAAAACTAGGAACAAAAGGGAAATCCTAACAATAACACCATGAATTATAATTCTCATAATAATAGTAATTTGAAGATTAAGAAATCGTAAATGTGTTGAATAACATTCACTGTCCTTTCAATGAATTCTCGCTTACATCGAATTCTAATAATTCCACGCCGTAAAAGGGATTTCCTATGCAAAAGAAGCAGCAGAAGAATTCAAAAAATAATCATAAAAACAATCAGTAAATACCATAATTTCAAGGGGAACCACATTTCAAGGCATTGCAGTAATAACATGAGCACGAGGAAGGACACGAAGAAGAAGAGATTGAAGATGACTAAGAACATTTTGAGGAAGATGAAGAATAGGAAGATTAAGAAGAAAAGAATTTGAATTTCGGATGGAGGGAGAATGTTGTTAAAACAAATAATCTATTCCCGCTTGTAAACGTGCCTACAATGGAGCTGTCCAATGAGAACAGTGGATTCTTCTCTCATTATTAGAGTCGATCTCTGTAGCCATCGTTTCTCTAGAAGCAATAAGAAAATTTAGAACAAAACAGAATTAAATTGGAATAGAATTAATAAAATTTACTTTCGAATGTTTACTTCTAAGAGCATATGAAGTAATAATAACAATAATAGCAGTAGTAATAAATCAAGCAATAACAATAACATTAAGGGAAAAGAACAGTACAACAGTAAATCGCTAAAGAATCATAGGAAAACTCTTCACAAGAGGACAGATTTCAAAATTAATAATTTGAACAGGAATAAAAACAACGGCATTCGTAGACTGTACATGAATAGGAAACTGAGGAGATCGAAAAGAATGGAGATATTAACTAACAGTAAGGATATTATGAAGGAGAAGCAATTTAATCGCAGAATATATCAAGAAGCTAATTAGAATAGGATCAGGAATATCGATAATTCTAAGAAAATGATTTAGAAGAAGAGGAAGAAACAAGTAATATGATTAATTAGAATAAGAATAATAGCAATGCAAGGATAAATTAACAATCAAGATAAGATGAAGAGGGCAATAATGTTGAAGTCGCCAAATCAAGGATATAAGAAACATCTGCTGAAAAAGAACTTGATCGATTGAGAATTTAATTGATGGAAAAAGATAAAAATATAAGGAATTTGCAGTATGAAAATGAGCAACTCTTTGAAAGAGCTAATGAAGCTGAAGAAAAATGCTAGCTTCTAGCTGAGAAGTATAAGGTACTTGAATAACAAACACATTTTAGAGAGTGGTTTATTTGTTTCAAAATGTGTTTTTTGTTTGTTAGGATTAAGGTAATCTCGAATAACTGCGAGGCAAGAAGCTCTAGCTGAGTCAGCAGGAATCTCAGAAGCTTAGAGGGCTATTATATAAGAAAGATGGAATGATTTCTGAATTAACTGAGAGACTCTAGTAACTTGAAGTTCATTCATAAGAGATGGAGGCTGCTGTCGAAAAAGAATTACGATAAGCGCACTAAGAATCCAAGAGATAAAAAGTTGTTCATGCAAGTTACGTTAAACGAATTGAGGATTACGAAACGGAAATCTAATAGATTTAGATGTTTGCGTAGTAGAATTCGGAGGAAAACGCAGAGAGAATATCGAGACTTGAGTAGGATCTTATTGCGCTGAGGTAGCAAACGAGAATGAGAGAAATCCAAAGAGAAGAAGAATAAGCATAATTTGAGTAAACTCTCTGCGAAGTCGAAAGGCTGTAAAGTGTGATTTAAGAGAAAGAAAAGGAAGAAGTTAGAACTTCTGTGAAGATTCAAGAACTCAGGAATTAATTGGATGTTGTAATGTTGCAGAAACAAGATGCAGAAGGATTCAGAGAGAATAATAGTCACTAGATTGGATTGGGTATTGAAGATGCTGGGAAATAATAACAATAACAGCAAAAGATGAATATGATGGATGAAGAAATAGCTAGAATTAAGAAAGGATATGAACGAGAAATAGCGAAATTAAAAGAACAGCTTGCCTTGGAGAAAATGAAACAAAATGAAATTAAAGAATAAAAAGAATAAATCGTTGAAGAACAATAATTGTCTGAATTAGATAAATTGATTTTGGGAAAATCTGAATTAGAATAATAGAATTTAATCAAAGAGCAACAAGAAGCAGAGGAAAAGAAGGAAAATCAACAAAAGAAGATTAACTTAGAAGAGGAGTTGAATGATTCTGTTTTAGAGTTCTTTAAAGGAAAACTCAGTGAATTAGGAATCTCTAATGAGTTCAGCATGTCGGCATTATCAGATAAACAAGGATGGTAGGATGTTTTATCTAGCATATCAGAGTAGTTACATCAGAAGATCATGTAATTCAGATAAGGATTAATTGAACGATCACATTAAGATGAAAAAATCATTTAGCTTCAGAGTGAAATAAGAAAATAGAAAAAGGATATTGAAGAATTAAGTAATCGGTTACTCGCTATTCGTCTTGATTAGCCAGATGGGAGAACTAATGATGGTAATAATAATATTGAAGTAATTAGGCAATTACAAGATACTGTTCATAATCTTGAAGAGACAATCTAGACATTAGATTAGAATAAGAAATAGTAATCTCAAGACATTTTAGATCTTTAAGGTGAAATATAAGAATAATAATAGTAAAATAATATACTTTTGGAGGAAAATGAAATGCTCTAAAATCATCTAGCTCATCTGCAATAAGGTAGAAAAATAATTCTATTTTGAGAGGAGGGCAAGAAGTGACATTATATATTTTTTTAACTTCTTGTTGTTATGTTTATTGGGATAGGCATGGAAGAATTAAGAACTGAAGTAGAGAAAAAGGAAACAAATAAAGGAGGACATCGTGGAGTTGAAAATTAATTAAGTGAACGGATAGAGAATATGGCTGAACGATTAAAGGAAAAAGAACTTAATTTAACAGAACTAGCAATCTAAAAACAGTAATATTACCAGGAAGCTGAATTCCTTAAAGCTAAGCTAAAAAGGATAGAGGAATAGAAAGGTAGAAACTCATAGAATAGCAGCGAGGATACTATTAGAAATGAGTTAGAAAGATGGAAATAAGAAGCAGAGAGATTAAAGAAAGAAATTGAAAAATTTAAATAAGATACATAGAAAATGAAATAAGACAAAACATTACTTGAAAATCAACTTGCTGCATAAACGAATTGCCTAAGAATGATTGAGAAAGAAAGGGATTTATTAGCTGAAGAAAGAAAGGATTTTTAAGGAATGAGAGAAGAGAATAAACTAAAAAATGAAGAGGTTAAATAATTAGTTAAGATTTCCAAAGATAATGAGTCTAATCTTGTTATGAAAGCAAACAACTTAGAGAAGGTAAAAATACTTTAAGAAAGTTATTATTTGTCTCCAATTTCTGGTCAGTTAAATGAAATATTTCATAAAAAATTAGGAAAACGAGTAATTGCTTATCGAAATACAGGAGTTAAGGAATCATTTGGAAGAATAAAAACGAGAAAAAGAACTCTGCTAGCGAGAAAAAGAACGAATCGAAAAAGACAGCAGAGAGAAAGATCGAAAGAATATTGAGTTATTTGGGAATGTAAAAGCTCTTACTCAGCAGACAGCCACTACTGATTAGACGATTTAATCGTTGAAATCTTAATTAGAAACTGCTAAAAAATAAACTAATTTGAAAAATGTTGATCTTAAAAATGCGCAGACAAAAGCTGCTGAGCTGCATAATCTCAACACCTAACTGCAAGCACAAATCCAAACGTTAAGGACTACTCACTCGCAAAATGAAAAGCCATAAAGCTCTAATAACACATAAAATTAGGTCAAGAATTCTGATTAGAAATTCGTTTCTTTAGAAGCTGAAATAATGGAGTTAAATCTAGCAAATGAATCTCTGCATGAAAAGCTCGAGCACTACGCTATTTCGAATCAAGATCTAATAAAGCATAACGAACTTCTCTAGAATTAATTACAAGTATTTGTTTTTCACAAAATATTCATTTTTTTTGTTGTTGAATAATTCATGATTTTTATGTTTTAAACTCCTTCTAATATTTTTTTACAAATTTTTGAAGGATTTAGATGAAACAAACGAGAAGATGAGACAAGAAATTGATAGATTGAATCATTAAATTGCACTTTTAAATCAAAAAGGTAGTAGCTAATCAGCAGTGTTTTCACCTGAAATGCTGTCAAGTGAAGAAACAATTGAAATTATGCTAGAAATACTCAGAAGGACATCTAAATCAATGGAGATGACTAGGACATTAGCGAATTCAGATGAATTTATCGATTTAATAGAATAAATAAGATTAATTAATATATCTACTGCAAATACACTATCTCAACATTCTAATAGAGTAAACAGTAATTATAGCAGCAACAACAATAATTCTCAGACTATCCCAAGAGTAACTAATCACAATAATATCTATCATAATCCTTAAAATCAACCTGGAATGTCAAATAATACTTCCTAAAGCTAATATATTTAGATGAACTAACATGCTCCTAATAAATCTCTTCCACCAACACCTATGGCATACAGCTAAGTTCATAATTAATATGGTTAAAACTCAAATCAGCAAAATCTTTAAAATATTAGCTAATAAAGCAGCAACAATAGCAACACAAGTAAAATAAATAATATGAATCCAACGAATTACACATCAAATCATGATAACAATAATCAATAAGGTTAATACAATAATAATTTTAACCAAAATTACAACAGCAATAGCAGTTATTAATCGAATAGCAAAGTGAATGCTTATCATTAAAATACATAAAACTAACATTCCACAAGTAATATGTCTTCTAGCAGCCTTTAAAATTACTTCTCTAATCATAATAGCAGTAACAGTGCAAGTAGGCAGTAGCAGTATTCTTCAACTTACTCAAACTAACCTGCTCACTTTATACCAAACAATAATAATGCTTTACCTGATTCTGTTAAGTCAAGAAATCCTCCAAATAAAATTAATTTCTACTGAGATTTTAACTTGATTTTATGGACTTGTATTAGAATTATCATGTACAAAAATAAAAAAATTATAAATATTAAGATTTGTGTTTTTTATTTTTTAGTTAAAATCCTTTTTCATGAAGATAATCAAATTTATTATTCAACAATTTGATAGTTTCAATTCGCTTTTTGGAGAGCATGAATGAAAGTTAAAAATTAGATTATTATCCTTAATAAATTTGTGAAAATTATATATATTTTTTTTCTATTCAAAATGAGAGTATCCCATGTTGTCTTAAATAAAATTAATTTTTTTTCGTATTTCAATTTGAAAAATAGATTATCCTTAGTATTATTAGATGTTTTATTTATATGAATATCTATGTAAACATCTTTGGGGTTGGGGTTGGGGTTGGGGTTGGGGTTGGGGTTGGGGTTGGGTTTGGGGTAGGGGTTGGGGTTGGGTTTGGGGATGGGGAT
>Ga0302271_10001859_pt1 | contig 19715 bp, 8 predicted proteins | sample III_Bog_N1_1_FD_198767 | JGI IMG/M metagenome (GOLD analysis project Ga0302271, IMG submission 198767) | Peat permafrost microbial communities from Stordalen Mire near Abisko, Sweden - III_Bog_N1_1 | ecosystem: Environmental > Terrestrial > Soil > Wetlands > Peat | place: Sweden: Abisko... | reverse complement strand
TGTCCATATTATCCAATTGAAGGAGTACTTTCCCCAAAGAAACAAGATCTTATTCAAGGCAGTCTCTTTAGATCTCGCCCAAATTAGGCATTTAGTTCTTGGACGCATTTCGGGATACTGAATTTGATGAGTTTCTGTGGTTAGCAAGAGAGGTAAACTGAAGATTGTACAGTTTTAGGAGAACCGGATAGTACTAGCTCGATGAGATTAAGAAGTGTTGTGTTGTGATATTTCCATGGGTTATGTGCTTTTGATGCAGCAGATTCACAGCATCGAGCATTTGAATCGCAATCAATTCCTTAAAACTTTCAGTAGGAGGATCCTTATTATTCTCTGAATAATGCGAAATAGTATCGTGTAAGCTTCCTTGACACATCTCCATTTGCTGCACAAAATAGACCTTTCGAGCAGTATTTGAATTCTAAGTTGTACCCTACTCAGCACTTTTATCACTTTCTGTGAGGAAGAATTAATTCTAAATAGCCAAAAAGTAATCACTAGATGGAAGTTATTTCCGTATTGCATACTCTCTCTCCATTGCTTAAATCTAGCAATCTGTGTGATCAGTGCATTCAAGCACTTTCAGAGCCACCTCTGCAATCCCATTCTTCTTAGCTCTGAGCACTAGCGCGAAAGGCCCGTTTGCTTTGTAGCAGATGTCAGAATATTCTGCCTATTAGGTTGCCATCAAGGCTAGAAACTTCTCTATGGACTGAAGGCTGAAGCTACAGTTTTTGGTTTGGCTTGCAATTTTATCAGAGGGTGCACTCATTTTCAAAAATATTTGTTGGTTTGATTGTCAGACGTTTATTTATGATTTGTTTTGTTTGAAGGAAAATTAAATAATGTTGGGGGCTGATTCCATAATTATTCAAATTTTCACAAAAGCATCAACCAAAGATTATTTCGAGAAATTAAGAAAATCAGAAATATTTTTTTTTTGCTTCATTAATAAGCACCCCTCAATCTCCCTTCCCACAACTAAATCAAGTAACATTTATTAATTTTTTATGAGTTTCAAAAATGAAAATTCTTTCTTGTTCTTTATTTCTCAAAGAAAGAATGTGGAATTTCTCCAATCCTTTTATCAATAGAGACCATTCCAAATTAAAAATATCAATTTAGTTTTGTTGCCTTTTTTTGGAAGGCTATTCAACATTTCAGAGATTGCACTTTTTACTAAAAGAACTGATTTCATAATATTCTACTATTATTTATCTTGCTTAGCTAATCAATTCAGTTTTATCATTCACACTACATGTTAAACAGTCAGCTTTTCGATTATCAATAACACAGCAAAAGAGATTTGAGGCTTTCTTTCAAAAATAGTGAGGAATGCTAAATAATAATAATAATAATAATGGTTAGATTCCTCAGAAGAAAGGAAAAGCATATGAAAAAATGATGGGTTAAGAAAGGAGAAGTGTCTCAGTAAAGTTAAGTAAATGGCACTGCTAAAGATATTCCAAGATCAATCAACTCAAAAGTGCAGACGGAGATATTTATTTGCCTTTTACTTAGTAATCGCATATCAGCCGAATGCAAAGGTTTTGCTCTTTTCTCAAGTTTTTATTATCTTCTGGCTTTATTAAGATCTGATCCTTATTTTTCTTCATTTCCTCTTCCTTTTTTCAACACACTTTGCTCATAAATTAGCCCTCCTAACCTTTCTTTCACTTAGTTATCTTGATTTGCTTCTTCTTCTCTCCAATTTTCCATTCTCTTTCATACTTAACGTTGTTAAGTTAGAAAAATAATAAATAATAATAATTAGTGTTGTAATTCAAAAAAAATGGAGGGTATTTAAAGATATTATTTGGTTCTCTAAGACTCTTGCTCTTATTATGAAACATTCATTTAGATTTGTGGGTTAAATAATTTATTCTTCTTATGCGGAAATATTAAAGTATTAATTCAACTTGAAAATGAAATAACAATATATTAACATAACTAAAACATAAAAGTATTGGAATAAACTACTAATTCTTTTCAATCTTGAAATGGGGAGGAGTGCGAGCTGAGTCTAAAAAAGAGAAATAAAAAAATTGAAAAAACTTTGAGAAAACACAAAAGCTAGAAAAGAAGTTTACAAAAAAATGGAAGTAAATAATGAAAGTTATAATAACTCCAATCAAGTGGCTAATAATAGGGCTGATAATCCCTTGAAAATATCGAATGAAGATATCAAATAGGTTCTTTAAGTTAAGTGCAAAAGGCATCCAGAAAGATAGGCTAAATTACTTCTTCTGGTGCCTGATGTAGAAAATGCAAGAATTTGCAATATGTGCGTACAGGAAGATGATATCTCACGCAAAAACTACCAGGATATTCGTGAATTATTTTTAGAATAGAGCGAGAGAGACTTGTTAAGTTACCCTGTCCTTACAGGCATTGAATATGGTATGATGGTTTAAACTATTCGTGAAAGTATTGATTCTGAAGCAATTCTAATGGATAAAGCCTTGCGGGAGCTAACTAAGTAGATTGAAGTGAAAATTAGAGGAAGGAAAGAAGGTCAAAAGATATAATTAGGGCAATATGGTGACATCTATGAACGTTCCTAGGTCTGTTGGTCTGAAATAATGGATTTAGAAAATCTTTAAAGGATTCTTTTAGATAAAAACAACGAAGAAAGACTAGCCTAATTCGTCCGCAACCATGTCTCAAATGCAGAGAGAAACACCCAGAAAATTAAAACAATCTGTGATTAATACAGATCTATCAAGGACGAGTTTTCAGTGGAATAACCCAATAAAATTATAAGTCTGGTATGCGGACTTATTGAGGAGATTGACTTTTTTCACCGTTCTCATCCATCTCCTCTCCACGCGATTGAGCAAGTAAATTATTAATTTTTTTGGATTTTTAGATACTTACTTTTATTATGTTATTAATGCTTTTGTTATTGTCTTGATTTAATTTTTAGAGTGATGAATACCAAAATGTACTTCAAAGAAAACAATAAGAGTTGAACGATTTCTAGAGTTAGGCTAACTAAGCTCAGCGGACTATGCATGAGAAGCAGCAGCAGCTTCTTGAAGAAATGCGAATCTTAAAAGAAAAACATTAAAAGGAAATCAACAGCCTAAAACAAAAAAATTCTTATCTCAAGTAAGACATACTTGATCAAAAATAATATATCTCTGGCTGGAAGAAAGAAAACTTGGCCTTACATGAAGAAAACTCTCATCTTAAGCAAAGTACATCTGATCAAAACTAAGAAATCTCTGGTTTAAAGCAAAAAAACTAGGCCACAAAGGAAGAAAACTCTCATCTCAAGCAAAGTAAATCTTGTCAAAGCTAAGAAATCTCTGATTTGAAGCAAGAAAACTAAACCACAAAGGAAGAGAACTCTCGTCTTAAGCAAAGTACATCTAGTCAAAGCTAAGAAATCTCTGATTTGAAGCAAGAAAACTAAACCACAAAGGAAGAGAACTCTCGTCTTAAGCAAAGTACATCTAGTCAAAGCTAAGAAATCTCTGATTTGAAGCAAGAAAACTAGGCCGTAAAGGAAGATAACTCTCGCCTCCAGTAAAATACATATGACCTAAACTAAGAAATCTCTAATTTGAAGATAGAAAACTAGTCCAAAAAGGAAGAGAACTCTCATATTAAACAAAGAATAAATGTTCAAAACTAAGAAATCTCTGATTTGAAGCAAGAAAACTTGACTATTGAAGTAAATTAATAAGTGCTAAACGAATTAAATTTCTTAAGTGTTTTAGGGCAATTTTTTTTAAAAAAAGAAAAAGATATTTTAATTGAATAAATCATTTTTTAATCCAAATTGAAACTACAATACAAGCAAAAACTTAAGCAGATTTTACAAAAATAACTTTTTAAATTGCAAAGAAAAGTAAATAAAATAATTGGAAACTTCCTCAAAATACTCATTCACACACTTTTCCTTGATTTCACTAATGTGAATGAATTAATCCCCCCCAAGAGCAGTCAATTCATAATGACCAATGATTCTCTTTTCAAATTATTTATGCTACCAAACCTTCCAAGAAGTTCTTTTCTCTTCTTCTGAGGAATCCCCTTCTTCTTTTGCACGGAAGTTTTAATAATGAAGGGAAGTATTTATCAGCAATTAATGATGATCCCGAAGACCATTTTAACTTATTGATGAAGCAGATTATTAAATGTTCTGTTATTTTTAATAATCAAACAGAAAGAACTACATTCATTCAAACCCACAGATTTGTTACTGAAAACCAAGCTTATCTTAGGAAACTATTTTAGCTCTAAAAAGCTATCCATTACAAAGAACAATCAGCAAGAGCTTGAATTCACAAACGATACTAAGGAATATTGTGGTGGTTTATCTTACTTGGACTTTGTTCTAAACCCTTCAATTAATTACGTCGTGCATGTACAGCTCCAGTAAATCAAAGGATAAGATAAGATGTTTTCCTTTGGTTTACTTCCTGATTCCTTGAAAGATGCTACTACTGGGATACTAACTGGATTACTATAATACTCTGAGTAAGAAGGTAACGGTGATCTCAACACTTAACTGAAGAGAAAGGTCATTCAAACTGATGATAATCTTCTAGAAAGAAGAAGCCTTGAGATGAGAATCAATATTTCAAGATAGGTCCTCAGAGTCGGCTCACTTCCTAACTATGAGTCAGTTGTTCAAATCAACAACCCAAAACTAATTGAACCTGCCACTCCTTACAGGTTCTTTCTGTGGGGGCTAAATATGTAGACCAAGATGACAATAACATACCTGAAGGCTGTTAGCTAATTTGATAAGCTTATGTGAATCAATGAATCTACTTGAGCACATGATAATCATTCATAACAATCTGTGATATTTTATGGTACACATGTGAGTCATCTATTATTATCACTCCTATTTAAAATTCGATTTGATTCTTTTATTTCATTATGGGAAGGATTAAAAGACAGCAGCATTATCAAAAGGATTATTTCCATTATTTAACTTTAACTCAATAGTTTGATCAAGCTCAATGCGATTGCAGTATCAACTGTTGTCCGAACTGTGTAAGAGTTGTAATTCTTTTTATTAAGATATTAATTCATTTGACTGTCAGACAACAACAAGTCTATTTTATTTATTTTTTATTACTACAATTAGTTTGATTAAAATAATTGTAAAAAAAGAAAAGAAGAACAAAACAATAGAGAAAAGAATAGAAGAACAGAAGAAAACAAAACAAATGAAGAAAGAAGAAAGAAGAAAAAGAATGTTTGGCATTTGTTATAATTACATTCTTATCCTTATTTCTTCATTCTTCTCTTTGTTTAAATCTTACAGTTATTATATTTCTTCCTTCTGATCTAAAACACATTTAAAGCAGATTATCATTGCTTAAAAGCTTTAATGCATCTTAAATGTGAATACTTGGTTTCTATTTCTTATCCTATTTTATTCTATCTTATGTTTACACAGAAATAAAGCTAATTGATTTATTCTTTTACTTTGTCTCAGTTGTACTAATTCTTCCTTTTTTTGTAGATTAAACTTATCTCCTATTATCTTCGCTTCTAGAATCTCCCTTGATAGTAAGATTGCTACTAACCAGAGTGTTTTCAGGATCTTTCTTCAAAAATAAGAGAATTTGAGGGATTTAAGATAGTTGTTTCTTTCTCATTTATTATATTTTTCTCCCTTCCTTTTCATTTTCCTGAATTCTATTATTTCTTTGTTTTCTTTTCCTCTTCCCCTATCATGCCCGTATCAGCCAGCTTCTTGTTTTTTTATTTCATATTTCTAGCCGTATTTACTTTTCTTCTTCTCCAGCTATTTCATAGTTATTCCTTTTGGCAATTGCTACTCTAACCACTGTAGCAAGTTCAGAATATTTTACATATTTGTTATTTTACAATTCTTTATCGAATTGTGATAACAATTCATTATGAAATGGATCATTTAATTGAGATTTCTTCTAAATTACACTCTCTCTCTCTCTCTCTCTTCTTTCTTTGTTTTCATTCCTCACATCCATCATCTTTAGAATTCGTAGTTTTGAGCAACATTTATCTCTGTACTTCTTTTTCTTACAAGCAAGATAAGTCTCTTCACTTTTCATTATTTTTACGTCCTTTCTCAGATTTATTCATTGATTGATATTCATTTTTTTCTTCCATTTTAAGTATTTATTCTTCTCGCTTCGTTTCCAAAAAGGGCTCTTAAATTTCTTTTCAATATTTTGAGAAAATAATCTTAAGTTTCAAATCTAATTTGAGAAAAGAAAGCAAGATTAGCGCCAATTTTTATTAGCTTAGCTATCGTGATATGGACTGGACAAAATATTTCGAGGTTTAATTGTTAATTATCTAAATTGATAGCATTCAAAATATCTTAATGTAGCTATTTTATGAAAATCATAATCTTTTAGTAACAATACATTGAAAACTTTTCAAGATACCAAATGCACAACACCTACTGAATTTATTTGTTTGTATTTTGGAAACGAGAATGAAAGAATAATAATTTAGCACAACGACACAAAAAGTTTTAGAATAAACTACTAAGACGACTCTGCTTAGTGCATTTATTGATTGTTTATTTTGACAAAATTGTGTGGGTGTGTGTTTTATTCAGTTCACCACTCACATATTATTTTTCCTTAACAATTATCTTATCCTTTCAAGACATTCTGATTTGATAATCGCCATTTTAAGTGATGTACCTCACCCAAGGTAAAGCATTATACCCACTTCTCTCTTCAATTTTGAGATATCTCACTTAAAATCCACTCACAGTGAAATAAGGTATCTCGAAATTTATCGAAATCGGCTATTTCATAAACTTCTCTCTGTTCGGGGAAACAACAGAAGGCAAATGGAAAGTCGCTGTCATAGTGTATTCTCTCTGTCCTGGGAAGGACTTGAATACCCAGCCGATAGCTTCTTTGTCAGGGACATAGCTGACAGCACCATATGCAGCTTTGAAGGATGGTGTTTCTGCATCATCTGGAACGGGTACATAAATTTCTACTTTGTTCGCTGATGATTTTTGTTTGAAGTTGCTTTTCACCTTGATATTGAACTCAATTTTGTTTGAGTTTGGTTTTCTTTCTGTTTGAACATCCACTGAGAACAGGGGCTTGACTTTAACATCCAAACGATATGACGCTAATTCGAATTCTCCATCAGGTGGAATAAATGAGATTATGCGATCGTTCTCGAATTTCGTTAATCGGACACATTAATGGAACTTCATGTCATCAAGCTCAACTGTTTTGTTCTTAGAAGTACGTCCTTAAGCGTCGTAGTAGGCCTTTTCATTGATTCCTTGTGTAAAGAAGAAGAAGATTTTTGAAAAACGTATTAGAAAATAATTAAAAAGATAAAGAGAAACACAAATCCTTTCTTATTTTATTTGCTTTTTGTCTAATTATTCCCACATTCTATCATACCTAGTTTAAGCTCTGGCATTCCCGACAAGAAGCATCTGACTTTGAGAAATCCTGCAATCTCCGATTTTATCACATTGCCTTGATGTGAAACGAGCATATTTAGTTTCTCTACCACATCCATGAAGACTTCATTTTTCTTGTAGACTATCCCTTCCGGTCGCCATGTGATGGCACCTGTAATCGCTGTGACTTGGTTCTCCACAAAACCCGGTGGTAGTCCTTGTTTTTTGCTTTATTTCTTGCTTTATGAGAGCTCAAATGATTCTGTTTTAATAAACCCTTTGAGAATCTTATTATCTGTCGTCTATGGGTATCCATTGTCCATCATCTCATCGAGGAGCTCATAGATAATCACGAAATTGTCTCTCACAGATTCTTCTTCAAGTTCTTTGAAGTATTCAATGAGCACTTGGATGAGTGTGTACAGGAACTAAAATGCCATAAGACAATTCGTGTTTTTCCTCGATATTGCTAAGAAAATCAAGTTATTGTGATGCAGATAGAAATATGAATGTCCATATTTGTCTCGAAGGATAGGCTTAACTGAAAACTCATCGTATTCGAGGAGTTTCTTGTTGAAAATATCATGGATGTTAATCGGAAGATCACCCTTGTAGCAGCGATTGATAAGGACTCGACCTTTGTGGTCGAGGATGTAAACGGCAGAGATACCTGTGCTTATGCAGCTAGACATTGTGCTTAGTGGAGGAGGATTGAAATAATTTATTTATTTATATTTTTTGTTTGAAATTTCTCAATGTTGTTTATTGCTTTTTTGTTTTGTTGCAGGTCAATTAATTAAGTGATTTATCATAGCTAAATCACCTGAATATTTTGGGAAATCAAATATCCCTTATTATTTCACTGTTTGTTGCACCATGACTGTGCATTAATCCTATTCTTTATTGAATTAACGTGTGCCATTCCCAGAAGAAAAAAAGAAGACATTATTATTATTATTATTATTTCCCCTTTTTTTCATTGTTTTTAGACGTCGATATGAATTATCTTGATGGAAATAACCCTTGAGTTACAATTTTTGTCTGGGAAATAATATTAACCCAAGATGATAGATAAGTGCATTGATTCGCCAAATGAAACTGTGAGGATCTATCCAGATTAGAACATAAGCAAACTAAGAATTCAAAACAATCAGAAAAAACAATAACTACAACAACAAAAAGGTTAAGATAAAACTAAAAAAGCAATGAGCGAGATATTTGAAGAGTCAAAGGATAAACCCTCTTCTTCCTCTTCATCATTCCAAAGGCTTATTGCTTTTGTTGTAACAGCTAGCAGAATCATCAATGCTAAATCCCAAAAACATGCTGAAGTATTTGTGGTAATTTTATGGATTCATTGAGTGTAGATATTGGGAATGATAGAAAGAGAAAATGCAGTGTGAACTAAATGATGTGTGATGTTAATGCTTGATTTGATTTTACTTAGTCAAAGATAAGAGGAAAACATAGAGTTGATTAGCATGCTCAAGAGAAAGCAATAGCAGAAGAAGAAATAGGAAACGATCTTGAAGATAAGAATGGTTAGGAATCTGGATTGTAAAATGATAATTAACAGGTTGAGTAAGTTAATACCTAAAATAATGAGGTAATTGCTGTTGAGCCAACACAAGAATAAGAAGAAGCAGTACATTCTCATTCAAAAGAAGAATAAGAGTTGCAAGTGATAGAAATACAATAAGGTGAAGAATAATCTAAAGCAAATAGTATTCCTCCCTAGCACTCCTTAACAAAGAAAGAAGAGTTATTGAGTTTCTTTGTGAAATCAAAGGGCGTCGTGCGTCTAAAAGCTGTCACCGCATTCTCTACATTGTTTTAAGTTGGTTATATTTCTTTTTCTTCATGTTTAGTTTATTAATAGTTATTATTTTTGAATAGTCTTTGACGGATCGAGCTGCAAAAGGAAAGGCTAATAATAAGAAGGAAACGAATGGTATTAATAAAGAAGATAATAATCAAGTATAAAGATAAGAAGTAGAATCAGAAGAAGATCATTCTAAGAATAATCTTGGAGATGGGTAACACAACTTGGAAGGGTAGACGAAATAAGGGGAAGATTAAACAGGATAAGGAGTTTAGCAGGAGAGTTATGAGAATTAGCTAGAAGTTTAAAATGAAGATGAAAAAGACTTGGAAGTGTAATGGGTTTAAGATTAAGAAGGTGTTAAGGAAAATTAGAGTCAGGAGGCTCTTATCATTAGAGGTGAAAATAAGGGAGAAGGATAGGGAAACAGTGGGGATGAAAAGTAAAATGGCGAAATAGAATTAAATAGTAATGTTGTTGAGGCTATCTCTGGAGGTAATCTACAAATACCACAAAGAGGCAGAGTGAGATAGGATAGAAATTAAGAGAGAATTGATGATGATGCTGCTGAGCCTGTTGTAAGTACTAAAGAAGATACGAATCACTGTGCACAAGCGGCAGTTATTATTCACACTGAATCTGAGCCAGACACTGAGAGAGAGGATGAAAGGAAAAAAGAAGATAACGATAATTCACATAAAATTTGTGATAATGAAGATAATTCTAAGAGTGAGGGAGAGTTTTTAGAAGATTAGGAGAATGTTGATGATAAGGCTAGTGAAGGAGATGTTATTGAACAGAATGAGTAGTAAGGTTAGGAAGTACTTAGGATAGATGAGGAGATGAATTCGAATGTAATTGAAGAGACTGATTAAGAGAACAGAAGAGATAATCTACAACACCATTAATAAGACTAATAAGATACATCTCATCATAAGAAAAGTAAAGGAAATGCGCATGATAAATAGCAGAATTAACCCTAATAGAAGAAATAATAATATGATACTGAAAATGCTGATTAATCATCTAATGAAGATGAGTAGAACATGTATGAGGAAGATAAAGAAAGTAATACTAAATAGGATCATGAGTTTGCATAGCCTCCACAAGGGAAGATAAACAATAACAAAAGCAACAACACCAAGGATAATAAAAATAAATAAGAGTCTTCGTCAAAACCTAATTAGAAAGAAATCTCTCTAAATGAAAAGAATTTATCATCCTCTAAGCCGTACTATGATACATCGATTTCGAAGGAGATTTCAAGAGATGAATAAATCAGAGACATAGCTAGACGAAAGAGACAGCTTGAAATGCAGTTACTTGAAGTCAATCAAGAACTGCTAACGATTAAAGCTGAAGACAAACAACAGAAATTTAAGAGTAACAGTTAAAATTCTTAAAGATTTCTAAATTATTTTTATGTTTTTTTGCCATTTATTAAGTTCTAGACAAGTCGAAGAAATATGGAATAAGATATCCATAATAGTCTTAATCGAATTCTATCCCGATCAAAGAACAAAATCAAGTTAGAGCGATGATTGAAATATCAGATAACAAGAAGGCCAGAGAAGATGCAGTGACACTTGTTAGGAGAATGAATGCATAACGAAAGCTTAAAGAGAAAGCTTTCTTAGATAGACTCACACATGTTAAAGGGAAAATCACAGAGGAGTAAGAAAACAGAAACAGAAAAGGAGTATTAACAGTTTATAATTATAATAACCTCTCTCTTATTCATTGCTTTTTACCTCCCACAGCATGCTTCTTCAGCGTGAGGAGCGATACATTGAGTTATCTCTCGCTTAAGAGCAAGAACGTAAGAATCTCGTGATAGCACGGATGCAAGAATAAGAACTCAAGAAACTCGAGAATCAGCGACTTCGTGATGCCTCCAAGAACTTCGTTAAGGAGCTCTCCGCTGCTGGACCAAGAGAAGGATAGATTTCGAGTCATTATGTCTAGAAATTGCATGCTATTGAGATGAATTCAGAGAAATCACTCATGCAGCTGAAAGCATAAGAAAAAAGTCGATTGCCTTTGTTGTAATAGCGAAAGAGAGATTTATATAATATACGTAGTCTAGCAGTGTCAACGCCTTTAGCAAGAGCAAATCTTAGTAGCTAATAATATTAGCTAACGTAGTCACAGAAATAGCATCATAATCAGAATCTACAATAACAAGAAGAGCCTTATTATGAGGATGATGATGGTTAGTATGAATAGAATTAATATAGTCTTGAAGACAATAACTATGGGTATGATGGATAAGAAAATGACTAGGGGAGTTATAATTAGGGATAGCTACAGTAGTAGTCTTCAAAACGAAATAGTTAATACCAACAAGAAAGATAACAGTAGAAGCAACAATAGTAGTAGTATGGTTATTATGACTCTCTACCAGTAGCTGGTCAGAATAACAACAATAACAATAATTCAAAGCTTAAATACCTTAAGTAATAAAGTGATTATTCTTATAACTCTTAGAGCTAATCTGATTAGGAACAACGTGTTAATAGGAGTTAAATCCCATCAGCAAGTAATAGGAATAAAGTTAATCTCTAAAGTAACAATGGTATTCGATATGATAATAGCAATAGTAATAATAATAATAATCTCTCACCGATTATGCAGCCGCAGAAATATGAAGAAGAGTTTGGAACTGAGGATTTCGAATAAATGAAATAGAATAATTAAAATAATGTTGTGAATGCCAGTGGAGGAATCAAGGGATAAAGGATACTTAAGGTTGCAGCGACAAATTAATAGGGGAATAAAAATAGGAAATATGTACAACAGCAGTAGCAGTAACTGTAGCAGTAGCGATAACTGTAATTATAACAACAACAATAAATATAGTATCAGCAATAAGTTTAACACTAATAATAACCACTACCATCATATAGCTACTCTAACAATAATAACTACAATTCAGAAGATTATTAAGATAATAACAATCAAGAATACGATGAAGAGGCATAACAGTAGTACTACGATTGAAAGACAGAGTCAAAAGAGAGACAGTGGTATGTGTATGCTTTAAAATAATTATTTTGGTGTCTTATGGAATTAGCAGTTTATGTTGATGCGTTTTGTAGAAAATTAAAATTTTTCCTTGATCATTTTTTATTGTTGTGTTTTGCGAAAATAAAATCAAAAAAAACAATATTATTTATTATGTATTGAAGCTTTCAAAATTCTCAAAAAGAATTTCTTTCTTTCTTAGCACTCCTGTCACTACAGAATCTCTTCTTCTTTCGCTGGATTCTCCTTATCTTCTGGGGAGTCAGGAGCTGTGAGTTGTTTACTCTCAGGCGGAATCAAACTCTCTAAATGATTGTGCTATTAATGCTTGACTAGCAGTGACTTAAAGAAACTATTGCTTTGTGTTCTGTATGCTTAGACTTGCTTTTCGTTGACTGGAAAGAGTGTCTTGGAGAACACTAATATCACCAATGCACTCACACTAAACGCAGACAATAAAAACGATGCTTCATTGAATGAATAGTTCTCCGATAAATAGTCGCCAATCGCTGGTCCAAGTAATTCTCCTGTCTGTTGAGCTACCACGTAGAGTGTGCTAGCTAATGCGGCTATTAGCTCTTAATCCGCATTTGGCTGGATTGAATTCAATGAGTTGACGAAATGTTTAATAGCTGGAACATACACCATGGCTTAGCAGATAGCAATCAAGCATCTGCATCCTATTGTCAAATAGAGTATTGGAGGTATCCCACTCAGTGAAGAGGGTCCTATGTAAAAGTATGAAGCGACAGAGATAACGAATCCTAGAACTGTGAGTTTTGGGTTATCGAAAGATTTTTCTGAGAAATGTGACACAAGTCTGCAAGAAATGCATGACGCTAAGTTCGCCGCTACGAAGATGTAGTTAATAGCGTGCTGATCTAAATCGTATTACCCGTTGAGGTACACTGCGAAGGAGGAGTCCAAGAATAAGTAGCCACTCGCTGTTAGGAAGATCAAGCAGAAGTTACCAAAGACATAGTAGTTTTTCAAGCCTGTCTTCCAGCTGACTTCGACTTAAGGTTCAGAATCGGGGAATAGCTCATCTAGTCTGTCGATTGCAGATTGTTGTTACAGGGAGATGCCTGTGTCAACTATTGGCAGAGAAAATAAAGAAATTAGGGCAAAAATAATCATAATAGAAAAGGAAAAAATTGTATCATTAAAAAGATAAGAAATAGGTCAATTCATTTCCCTGAAATTCCCTTTAAAATCCAAATTAATCATACTTCTAGACATCCTCATCGATTGTCTCAGTTATTCAGTGTGAGGTATTGCCATATACAGGAGCGGTAACGAAGTTAGCTACAACGCAGCTAGACAATAAAACGGCAGACTGTACCCATCTAAATAATAGAAGAGACTCCCTAAAAGTGGCCCAATCATAAGACCCATGCTTTGAATCCCTTCCATCATGGCGAGTTTGCTATCCATTTCCTAGGGGAAAATGAGTGGAATCAATGATAGAGCTGGTGCCTCCAGCATGCTCATTCCCTGCAAAAAATAACAAATTATCAAATTGAATTAACAGAACAACTTTCTTTTAATTTACGATTCCCATGATGATCCTGAGCAAAACAGCCACAGCGATGATAGGATCTTCTGAATCGAGTTTAAAGATCGCTCCAAATCCAATCATGCCGATTATCTGCAAGCAAACACCTGTGATCATGAATTTCTTTCTGTTCATTGCCATCTATTGTCGGATAGCGAAAGTGCATATCAACGCACCAAGCGGGAACCCACTGAAGATAATCCCTATTTTGCTGAGATCTATTCCAAAGAAACTCGCCTTTAATGGGAAGAATGGACCCAAGATGCTGAGAGAAATATTTGTAGTAAACAAACTGAGCAACACAGCAATCAAGATAGTGTTGCTCCGCAGTCTCTAAGGCACATCCATATGATTTATTTAGTAATAATAGTTTCTCTTTCTTTTAAACTTTTCGTTTGTTTCAATAATTGTTGATTTCGTCAAAGAAAGTGAAAGAGAGATATATATACATATACACAGATAAAATAGGAAATAAATTTACACATTCTACATACAGTAACAGATTCATTCTTTTATAAACTCTTTTTCGATCCTTTTTCGGTTTAAGAAAGGGAGATCATTGAGAAGTTTGATTGGGAATATTGTAGATTTTTTCTTCTTCTCCTTCTTTATTTCTTTCATTACAAATGAAATTATTGTCTATTTAATTGAATTAAATATCTTTGTTTAGGTATTCATTAAAGAAATCGAAAGACAACATACTTATATTTTTTTAGCTGTGAATCTCTCGATTTGTCATTAAATATGCTCTAAACCAATTTATTCCAAACTTTTAAGGAAATTATTATTTTATTTGGGGATATTTTTTAAGAGAAGTAGAATAAATATTAATATAAATATAAATTTCACAGTTGAATTTTTGAGTTATTTATGAAGAGACAATAAAGAGAGAGAGAGGATTAGGTGATCTTCTAAGGTGTACAGATATCATTATCACATAACAAAATGATTTGGCTTTTAATAATTGGCCTTATCTAATTTGTTAAGATTTTTGAATATCTGACTTCTTTTCTCAAAGATCTTCCTTCTTCTTTTCTATCTGTTGTAATGTATGTAGTCTTCAAGATATTGAAAATTCTATCTAAAACGAGAAGAAAATAAATTAATTTCAAAAAGCTACATTAAAGAGAAAATAAGAAGACTCTAAACAACATTATTCTTGTTTTTTTGTTTTTTTTTTTCATTTCTTATTATTTCTTGAAATGTTTGGGATTCGATAGACACCAAGTGCAATCAATGCGCAAGGCGCCACCCGAACCACGAATTTCTTTTGGACAACTTTTGACTTCTCCAGCGATTAATGCGCTGTAAAAGCTTCGATTAATCCGTATTGCTTTTCAGGGTGATATTTGTAATTTTAAGAAATATCTTACATGGTATATATGTTAGTTTTAAGTGTCTTGGGTAGATCATATGATATTCCTTCTAGTTAAAAGAAAAATGATAAGTATTCAGTGCTCTTTCTGTAGCATCCTTGCTCTGATAATCTGAATAATATCAAAAAAGAGTTATCAAAATGAATGTCCAAGATGAGGAAACACAAAAAAAGAGAGAGGGGGAGAATGCTGTTTTAAGTGAAATATTGTCAGATTATAGGAATGGTGTTATTTTCAGAAGGCAAGCCTTCAAAGTGAGCTGGATGTTTATCATCATCGAGCAAGAAGGGAAGAGAATGAGAATATTCATTCTATTCTTTATTCACTTCTCACTGGGTATTCAACTCTTGCAGCATTTTCTCTCTCTCTTTACTGCTTATGTAAGTTTATGTGAATTTACCTTTTTCTTCAAGGCGAAGAAATGTAGATAGCTCAAGAGAGGAGCTTTACCAGCAAAAGCGCGCTACTTGGATTTATTTTTGTATTTGTGAAAGATTTATTTTTGGATTTGATTATATTTTGAGCACTTCAGAGGTGAGAAGCAGTGGTATTTAAAGCTTAAAAACTGTCCATTTTGGTCGAGTGTAATTATGGTTTAATTATTTTAGCTCTTAATTTGAGTCGCACAGAGGAATAGTCATATTTATCTCTTTAGCTGTTTTGTTTATCAAATATGAAGGAAATTTATCTTAGTAGATAAATATTTTTCATGAATATTTCAGTTAAAATAATTAGTTAATGATGTTATCATATGTATTCTTCATTCAAAGAAAGATGCAGCTATTTTGGGAAAAATGTTAATATTGAAACATAATAATCCAAAGCAGATAAGACAATTTCTACTTTTTTGAAAGGTTGCATTGTTATTTTGGGACTCACATCTGTTTTTGTTGGATTGAAAAAAGAAAATAAAACATATTTTACAGACATTTAATCGTTCTCATTCTGTATGAGATCTAGATTTGCTTGGTCTATTTTCTGAGAAATAAACATAATTTTAATTGGATATTTATCTTTATTCTTTAACTAAAGAAAAGTAAGAAATGAAAGGCGTATTTTGTTATTTTAAATTGCTTTTAGTAGTCTTTAGCTTTGTTTGTTACTTTGTATTCATTAACTTTGTATTTCATTTCCATTTTTACTGTGTTGAGTTTACTTTTTTGGATAAGTATCGTGTTTTTAGGAATTGTTTCAGGGTGGAAGGTATCAATTGTATGGTATTATCAATAACAACAATATATTAAAAACAACATAAATTATGAGGGATAACGAATTAGTACATCTATTTATTTTAAAATTAGATTTCAAACCTCAAAGAAGAAATATGACTACAAAAATGGGCTTGTTCCTTGAGAACTTTTAAATTAGCATTAATAATATTAAAAATGTTGATAGCAAAAAAATAATTTTATCTCTATTGTTGTTGTTTATTTAAACACTGATAACTGTGTTTGCTGTTGCTGCTAAAACAAAAACCTTACTAATCGACTCTTTTAAACATCAGATCAAAGAGTTTTATAAGAGGATATGGTTAGGCAAGCATGAAGCATAAAAACATACACTTTGAGTTGCCTTTTGTTTTTCATAAAAAAGAACAACAACAAAAAGAAAATATACACATACATATATTCGGAGTAGGTAGTTCTTTAATATGGGATTAGGATGGAATGTCAACTGAAAGAAAGACAATCATCATTGCTTAATTAATTACTTATTAATCTATTAATTGCTTGGCTTTAAGGCACTTATCAAATTAAAGGTAATAGAAAAAAGAAAATCATCGAACCTTTGGAGAGTGCTTGAAAAAACAAACTATGGATGAATTCGATCAGGAACTGCTCGCTCCACTCAAAGACAACCGAGTAAGGTTTTAGACTGCCATTTTGTGCAATATAATACTTTGAGAGATTCTAATCTTATCTCGAAAGTACTTTGATCTCTTGAGAATAAAAATGCAAGGAAAATGAAAAGATCATAACTAAATCCTTTTGATTCTTCTCTTCTTTGTCAAAATAGCCTTTGCACAGCACAGATTTAGCTATTTTTGTCAACAAAACGAACATTAAACTAATCTCTCAACATGTTTTGTTCTTTTTCAAAGCGTAAAGTGAAGATTGTGCGGAATGGCGACCCTTCTGACATGCGGATATGCTTACTTAAAGAACACATAAATTTCGAGGAGCTCGCCTTGGCGATATGCGAAAAAATGGAAATATCAAAGCGAGAAGCAAGCATCGAAAGGATCTTCAAGACAGGTGGAGTGGAAGTCTCCAATGAGGACGTGCAGTATATCAAAAACGGTGATATTCTGTTTGTGTCGTTTGGCGATGATTTCGATGAATCCTCGAATTTCGCTGTGTACAAGATGAAGCGATGTCTAGGATCGGGAGGATACGGGAAAGTCTACGAGGCCAAGAATAGAATCACTAAAGAGAAAGTAGCAATCAAGATGATCGATGTATCTAAGATAAGTATAAAAAATTAGGGCAAATTTTGAAGAATAATGATTGAAAGGAGAGAAAAGAGAGAGAGAGAGATAATTCTGTTTTCTTTTGTTAAATGAATCTAGGAAATGCGAAGGACACTGAGATGACTTACAAAGAGTTGATTGCATTGAAGAATCTCAACCATCGCTGCATTCTCAAAGTTCACAACTGTTTCACACTTCAAAAGGAAATGAAAATCGCATTAGTCCTCGAATATCTTGAAGGTGGTGATCTCCGAGAGTACATGCAAACAAAAAAGATACTCAGTGAGAAGGAAGCTTAGAAACTCTTCAGCTAGTTATTCTTAGCTATTTCTTACTGCCACAAGGAGAGCATAATCCATCGGGATTTGAAGCTCGAGAACATTATGTTTGTGGATAAAGACCATGATAAACTGAAAGTCGTTGATTTTGGGATTTGTGGGAGATACTCCTTGGATTATATTGATTTCACTGAAGCCGGGTCTATTCGATATCTAGCACCGGAGGTCATAACATCGCATGCACCAGCGCAACCTAGCATTGACGTGTGGGCTATGGGATGCATTTTGTTTTGGATGGTCACGGGAGGATCACCGTTTCCATAAAACACCCGAGAAGGAGTGTAAGAGAGTATTCTCAAAGGGAAATGGTGTTTCAATGAATAATAGAAGAATACATTGACTTCAGCATTAAGGAATCTAATAGCGAGAATGCTCGTAGTTAAGTGGTAGAGTCGAATCACAACAGGGGAGATAGGAGAACATCCTTGGATGCAACGCACAGTAGAAGATATGTAAAAAGAAATAAATAATAAAACTAGTTTTAAAAAGTAGGATTATGTTGAGAATATTTGATATTCTTAAATAAATAGAGTAGAAGACGAGAAAGCCCAGAAAATAGCCTAGCATGATGGAAACGAAGAGGATGTTGTTGTGGATGAACAAAAGAAAAAGAAAAGTATTGTAGCTTCCAAAGGAGCTGGAATCTTGAACAAAGGAATTTCTTTGTAATAGCCAAATTTGTCTAAAGCTAATAGCCCATATATTTCAAGTGGATCACCTGTTAGCAATCCAAGTTAACTTAGGAACTATTTTTAGAACAGTCCCCAAGCATTTTATGGATAATCTGAGGCCAAGGCAGAAGCAGCGAAAATGTAGAATAACCCAAAAGGGAATTAAAATCGAAGATTCAGCTATGAACCAAATTCGTATTACCAGAAGCTATATTCTCCACAACATCAGAATTACAATAATAACTACGCAGGGAATCAATCTAATACCAACAATAGCAACAACAGCAATAGTATCAGTGTAACCAAGCGTAATAGCATTTTCAAGACTAATGGAAGCAGTATTGTTAACTCTCCTTCTCAGGTAACCCCTAAAGACAGCTTCAAACCAACTTAGCTTTCACAATTATAATAACCACTACACAATGGGAATAATAATAATAATATTAACAACAATAATAATAGTAACACCCCCTAGAAAGAGAAATCATCAACAGTATTTACATTTGATAATAAGCTCAAGGAAATATTTGATAGTCAAGATAAATTGCAATAGCAGAAGGAGAGCAGAGTATCACCTTAACTTGAGCAGATAAGATATTAACAATAGCAATAATAGTAATCATTCTCTATAAATAGTTTTGAAGGAGAAAATTGAAGAGGATCAAAGAGTTAAGAAGTTACTTTTGTTCTTCTTTGTTATTTATCAGTAATATTTTGTTAAGATGAGACTACAACAACCTATAAAGTTGAACTTTCAAAAATGTTTCCTGCATGTCTCACAGGAAAAAAGTTAATATTATTAATTATTTGATTGTGGATGTGTCTATGATGTTGTTGTTGAAACTAGATTTTTGTGCCATTATTAAATTTAGCATTGAGTTAATAAAAAAACCAAAGAAAGATATAGAAAAGTGTGATAGAATAGGGAATACTCTGAAAATTCAAAAAAAATAATCACTTGCCTAAATATTGTGCAAAGTCTCCACCAATAATTTATTTGAGTCTTTCAAATCTTTCGCGTTAATTAATAAACTAGAGTTTCTTCTTGTGCATACAATGGCTT
>Ga0302271_10001856_pt1 | contig 19731 bp, 14 predicted proteins | sample III_Bog_N1_1_FD_198767 | JGI IMG/M metagenome (GOLD analysis project Ga0302271, IMG submission 198767) | Peat permafrost microbial communities from Stordalen Mire near Abisko, Sweden - III_Bog_N1_1 | ecosystem: Environmental > Terrestrial > Soil > Wetlands > Peat | place: Sweden: Abisko... | reverse complement strand
GAATTTTTATTTAAAATTGTTCTAATATGAAAGTTAATCCAGTATGTTCTTAAAAATGTAATTTTGAGAATGAAAGTGGTTGGTATTAGCTTAATGCAAATAAATCCTATTCTCATACATTCATTCTCTTATTAAACATAAACAAATGATCTACATTTTTATTAAATCTAAGAATTGATAAATTCTGAGGTTAATTGCATAGAAATTTTCTCTTTTATATTTTGAAAGGTGAAACTATTTAAGTAGAGTCTTTAGAAATTGCGCACAACATATATAAATTTATCATTTCAATAAATCCAGTGAACAGAATTTACTTCCGAAGCAAAGAATAAACATAATTAAAAAAGATTTGTAAGTACTGGAAAGTTAAGCAACAACAAATAAAAAGATCAGACAATCACTTTCGAGCTTGATTCATTCCTAAAAACAAGAGGCACATGAGTTTCAATAGACCAATAGCATTGATGTGCTATATTTGCGGTAGAGAGTGAGCAACATTGAACTAAATATAAAACATTATTTTTGACGATTTAACTTTTTCTTATGATTTTAGATATGGAACAAAATCTCTAAGTATCCATCTTAAGACATGCCAATAAAAATGGGAAGTTGAAGAAGGAAAAAAACCAAGAGCTTAAAGGAGACCTATTCCACTTCCTCCTGCGGGACTTGAAGAAATGCTTGCTAATCCACTAATTACAGCTGCTGATATTAGTGACTTCAATAGCGGTGCTTTCAAGAAATATAACAATGAGGCTCTCGTGAGATGTCCTAATTGCAATAGAACGTAATTTATTTGTATGCTATTTTACAGACAAAAATATGGATTAATTTAATTTACAGCTTTAAGCCAGAAGCATTAGCACATCATTAAAAAGCTTGCAGTAAGGAAAATCCTTTCAAACCTCTTCCTGGAGCAGGAGGGTAATCAGATGGACCTTCAGAATACGCGGATAACGATGCCAATAGCTTAGTACCATGCACTTATTGTAATAGGAAATTTGCTCCTGATCGAATCGCCAAACATGAAAGTGTCTGTCCTAAATATGATAAATCTAAAGCCCCTCAAACACCTCAAAAGCCTTTAAATCAACTTAAACCAGGTACAGGTGGTAGTATGCTTAAATAAAATGCGAATCCTAATAGTACATCATCTTCTTCTTTTGGTTCCACGAAGCAACTCATCAGGCCCAAGACACTTGTGTGCTACATCTGCGGTAGAGAGTAAGATATTTTTGATATTTAGGGAGTTATTTTTGCAAGAGGAATTTCATTATCCAGTGGAAATAATTGGCTTAAAAATGTGACTGGTTAAAAAAAGGGAAAAGATCACAATTGATTTTAGAAAAGATTCCCAAAATACGATTTTAGTAAAGGAAAAATTTTGAATTTTTAAGATGAATTTATTCTTTCTTTCCCCAAAAAGACACAATTTTTAGATATATTAATCCTACGTGATTTCTTTATTAAACCCAATGACTGATCTGAAACACTTCAGCGAATTTCAATGAGCATGCCTAGAACGATTATTCGAAATTAGATTTTTTTTAAAGTCAAAGTTAAAAGTTTATTTTTGCCAATGAAATTGTTACTTTTATTATTACAGCACTCATATAAATGGAATTATCTTAACATTAAATGTTGTTTTTCCATGCATAATGCTAAAAATATTATTTTTCTTTTGAAATGATTAATCTAAAATTGATTTATTGTTTGTATTGAAGATATGGGACAAAGAGTCTACAAATTCATTTAAAAACCTGCTAAGAGAAATGGGAAATAGAACAATCTAAGCTTCCAAAGAAAGATAGGAGGCCGATGCCTTAGCCACCTAAAGGACTCTTTGATCTTCTACAAACTGAAGATGTACAAATGGATGATATTGAATCGTATAATAAGAATGCCTTCAACTCTTATAACTATACTGCGTTAGTTCCATGCAAGGTATTCAATAACAGAATTACTTTTTTACTTCTTGAATTGAAGATATTTTTTATGATTTCTATTTTTGTTGTAAAAAGCACTGTGGAAGAACTTTTAAGCAAGAAGCATTTGATCATCATTCTAAGGTTTGCACTGCTGAAAATCCATTTAAACCACTTAATAGAGAGGGATAAGGTTCTTCAGGTGCATAATAAGAAGAAGGAGATTAAGATCTTATTCCATGTTCAAAATGCTCCAGAAAATTTGCAGCAGATAGAGTTGATAAACATGAAGCAGTTTGCAAAGGAACTGGAGGAGGCTCAACATCATCAGGAGCAGGTCCAAAAACAGCTCCAATAACAATGAAGAAAACAAACACTCCACAATAACCTCCCGAACCAAAAGGGATACAAAGACCAAGAACTCTTGTGTGTAAGAATTTTTAATTCTTTATCGTATTACCTTGAAAAAAATGAGTTATTATTGAAATATTCTTCAGGTTTCATATGTGGAAGAGAATTCGGAACAACTAGTCTTGCTATCCATCTCAAATCGTAAGAAAAAATACACAGAATGCAAGCAAATTTATGATTTATTTTATTTAACAGATGTGAACAAAAGTGGTACAATGAGTAAGAAAAGCTTCCAAAAAAAGATAGAAGACCACTACCTAAATAACCTGCTGCGTTAACTGCAATGCTTGGCGGATAGGTTTCAACTAATGATATGGAAGCATACAACTCCAAAGCAATTGATACTTACAACACAGATTCTCTGATAGCATGCAAGGTATTACAATTGAAAAATAATGAGGAGCAAAGAGATCAAGCAAACAACATTTACTGAATTATTTTTGATTATCTCAACAGTTTTGCTCAAGAACTTTCACTGAATCAGCATTGAAACATCATTCGAAAGTTTGTACAGCCGAAAAACCTTTCAAACCAGTTAATAAACCAGCTGAAAAACCAACCACAACTGTTCCTACTTCTTCTTAACCAGATGCAGTTCCAAGCAAAGGATACAATCTCAATAACATCCCTGAAGATGACGAAGGAGGTGATAGTAATCTAGTCCCTTGTTCAAAGTGTGGAAGAAATTTTAACGCTGATAGAGTAGCTAAACATGAGAAAGTCTGCAAAGGTCCAAGTGAACTGAAGAAAAAGGAAATTGAACCTCCAAAAACAGAGAAACCAACAAAAAAGAAAGAAGGAAACTGGAAAGCACAACACGAAGAATTCATCTAAAGTATGCAATATATGAAGAAAGTCAAAGCAGTTGAGGAAAAAGGAGGAGATATCAGATCAATTGGACCACCTCCCAAAGCGAACACTGATAATTTAATACCTTGTCCGTATTGTGGACGTAAATTTAATGAATAAGCTGCAGAACGGCACATCCCCAGCTGCAAGAATGTGATTAATAAACCAAAAAGTATTGCTCAAAGCGCCCCGAAGACTTTCAGCTAGCAAAACGGACTCGGTTCAACTGCTTAATCTTTAAAGTCTCCATATAAATTGCCTGGATAAAGCTAAGGCCCTACAAACACTTTCACTTCACCTAAATCTGGACAATCGAAAGTTCTTGGAACTTCTTCTCAATTCCGTATTTCTTAGGGAAAAAACATATTCAAAAAGCCTTGAAATTTTTTTCTGGTTTAATGCTTCTCCATATTAAAAATATACCATGCCCAAATTATGTGTAATCATTTATAAAAATTCACTTAATTAAAGCTGCTCTCCGATTGACTCATTTGTCAAATACAATTTACTTTATCGAATTAAACATAGATAAATGAAATTAATTGAATCAATTTATCTCACAATAATATAAATAGTATTAAGTGGGAGATGTAAGAAAGAGAACCCACCATAAAGAAGAAGAAGAAATATATGAAGGAATAATTAACTTAGATTCAACTTTTCAAAATGATTGTAAGCAGAATAAAAATCTTAATAGGATTTTTGTAAAAATGATATAGAAATGAGATTATTTTTTTGTTGGAAGAATATATCTTTCTTTTTTGTTTTGTTTTCTTTGACTATTATGGGTTTTTCAAGCGAAAATGTGATCATTTTTAAAAGGGATCATTGAGAGACAAATTTTTGTATAAATAAGAATATTTCATTTTGATAAGAAATATTTGCTGTTTTTTCACTTAAACAAAATTATTATTTGTTTTAAAGTACGCATCCTTAACGCATTTATTTAATTCAATAAATTGCAGAAAGATATATTATTTCAAGATTCAAATGATCTTCTTTTTCCACATTATTTTTTATTTTACTTACTATTTCGGTGCTAAAAAAAGTAGATAATAAAAAAGAATCTTCAAGGAATATTTTGAATTTTATCTTTTTCAATTTTCCTTTCATGAGCTACTATTTAGCTAATCATCTAATGTTATTCTTCTAACTTAAGATACTTTTCGATAATGTATTCGATATTTTAATAATTAATCAAGACAAATTACTTATGGAGAATATTGATAAATAGGGAAGAAACAGTTTTTAAAGAAATCTAACCAGAATAAAATAATAAACTATCTATTTAATTCATTTAAATCGATATATTTTACTCAAAGGAGTAGCTAAGTTATTGCATATTTTATACATAAAACTAAAAGATTGTCAAAAAAGATAAATTTGGTATTTGAAAAATTCTGTCTAATTCATAAAGATTTTTAAGTTTTATTATTATCACAAATATTTTCCTAATAATTTTTTTGAACATCTTGGATATAAAAATACACCTTGTTCATATTCAAAGGGAGAAGAGTATCACTGATTTTAAATTATCTTAAAAGAGATTGAGTGTAAAGTAATATAAATCTTATCTCAATTAAAAAATACTCACCACAAAATAAGTACTATCCCCCCTTCCCTCAAAAAAACCTCAAAAATTCTTTTTAAAAATGAATGACTTAGTCTACAACTTTCTCTCAGACTCAAACCTCACTGATAAAAGAACTTTCATACAATCTCCAGATCAGTTAGCTTTGTCTCACATTACTATGTCATAAGAAGAAACATTGTTAACTGCGAGTGACTTCAAATCCCTGCAGCAATCTGCCAAATTTAAAGTAAAAACAAACTAAACAATTAATTTATGATTTTGTTAATCATTTTCGTGTTAATTTTTATTATTGTAACCTTTTAAATTTTATTAATCTGACTACTCTTGATATTCTTTTTTCTTGTTTGCAATATTTTTAACATGTTTTCCATTTTGAAATAGATTATTTCTCCAAAGAATGCCATCAATCATCTGAGCAATATCGTTGTAATGAGTAGTGTAATGATGACAGATATTGAAGAAGAAAATGATCAATCTTCTGATCTCATCGAATCATGTGTGTCTATGAGAAGATCGAATATCGAATACTTACATAAAAGCAATTCTATTGTGTCAACTTCTCCTGTTTATTTCTTAGCAGAGGAAATATAATCCCTGTAAAACAGATAAGCATTCTTTTCATACAAATCATTCATTTCACAAGCATCCAGATAAGAATTAACTGAATGGTAAACACTTAGCTAAAACTAAATGAGTTGCAGTGCAAGTGAAGTCAAATGCAACACCGAAACAATGAATAATAATATTGGTTCTAGGACAACTTAGATTTTATCTAGACAAAAACAATCCAAACAAAATGAATCCAAGGAATTTCTCTTAAATGAAATTCAGCAGAATATGCGAAAAAGTGTGCAATTTCATGGAGAAAAGATACACAAATGGATATTCGACTCAATTGAAGCAAATGGATGCAAAGATTTCATTGAAAAGTTTATTTTTCACAAAAAATACAAAGATTTCGACAGCGAAGAACTCAAGTACAAAGGTATTTCTAAATTCCATAACCTGAATAGAATGTTCATGCACAGCATTATTAAGATACTCAGCTTGGAAAACATGAAAAAGTGTAATGTCCCGACTTTGATTGCAGTGAAAATAGCAGCTATTATCGAAGGGATTAAAAATCATGCCTTCAAAAAATATAACAACGGAAGGAGTAAAACATGCTTTTTCAATCATTATCACTATAATCTTCTTTTTCTAAGGATCAACTCATCAACTCTTAAGCTTTTTGAAAGTAACTCTAAAGATCTAGAGCTTCATACGAGAATAATCGGTGTAGCTTTATCCAAAGATGATAATTCTCCCCTTAATTCTTAGGACGTAACTTTCTGCAATCTTATAAAATAATACATCTATTCTGTAGTTCGAAAGACCATCATAGCAAACCTTGCTGTTAAAAACTACAACAATTGCATTCGAGTTCAATATGTTTTCAGAGTGATTAAAGGAATTGATAAGCTCAACGAAGGCTGTTCGATAAAACGATTCTGAGAAAAAAAGTAATTTAATTGGATCATATAATAATGCCTCTAATTAAACATTTTGTTCTTGCTGTATTTCTTAGCCTCAATTTCTTTTATTATATTTATTAAACTGTATTTTTGTTTTTATTTTCATACCCATCAATGGTCTTGAGCTTCTAATTAAATAATTTGTTAAGATTAAACAGAAACTTTGAAACAAAATAATTAAATTATTTATTACATACTAGAAGTTCTATTATTTTTTGGATTTCTTGTAATTTAGATTGTTTGTAGGAAGAATTAATTTAATAGTTTCATTTGATAATTGAAACAATAGAATCACTTACAAAATATTATTAATCAATTAATGTTGCTCTGGTGGTTAGGATTTGGCGGTTGATAAGAAATTATTATTAAGACTTGGTCCAAAGAAGAAAGTACGAAACAAAACAAGATCATTAAAGAATAGGATAGAATCCAATGAGTGACTCACTTTTATAGAAATCAGAAGTGGTAATGGAATATTAGATGGAAGAAGAAGAAGAATGGAAATATCTTTAACTATTTATTTATTATTTAGCTTAAGACAAGGACGATAAGTGAAGAAGCATGGTAAACAATATAAACTAGGCTGAATTAGGTTATCAGCAAAAACGAAGAGTTAAATTAAGTTATTAGAGAGAAAATATCTGAAAATGAACACATGCGAGAAGCTATACACAAATTACACGATACGAATGAAGAACTGCAGGATCTCAATAAGCTGTTAGCACTCAATTACTCGGATGAGATTGTTAGACAAATATTACTTTTTGAGTTAAGGTTCAAAAGAGAAATAATATTGCTTTTTTCAACAGAAAAGTATGGTTTTGAGTCAAGAGGAAGAGAAAAAATACACAGAATTGCTGAAAAACGAGTTGAATGAGAGGAAAAATGATGTAGACGAATGGAAAGTGAGATATTTTTAAATCGAGAGTGAAATTGAATCTATGAAAGTGATCGAAAGAGAAGTGTTACATTATCTTCCTTGCAAATAAGAGGCTGAATAAATGCTGCGAGAAATCTAAGATTAGATGCTTGAGAAGAATAGACATTACGAAAAGTAAAAGGAACACGATGCTGAAGAGATTAGAGCTCTGAAATAATAAATCGATGACTTAAAACAAGAAATATCAAAGAAACACTCACTGGGTGAGTTAGGTAATGCTAATTATTTGCATCTAGATAATTATCCACCATCACTGAGTAATTTAGATCCTTAGTTTAAAAGAAATGATCAATCAAATCGGAATTCTATTTCGATTTAACAAGAATAGCAATAATCCTCGAGTTAGATTACTTAGTAAAAGCAGAAATCAATCACTAGATTGGAGTACTCTCATGATTCAAGCCCTTTACCTAATAATAATAAAATTCCTTCTTTTTTAAATGCACCAATAGTTGGTATGAATGCATCAGCGAATAAGAAAAATGAACCAATTTTATCAGAATCAGCTGGTAATCCAAGTGTACTTGACCATCTTGATAAATAAATTGATCATATGATGTAGAGAACTTAAAGAAAAGCTTCATAATCTTTAAATGAAAATGGATCTATTTTAAACATTAATATTGAAACTCCTTTATCAAATAAAGATGAACTCAATAAAAGCCATACATCCGGGGATGCTGCTTCTGTTGTAAAACCTCCTTAAAATAGGAAGAATACTGATTAAACTGATGAATTTGATGAATTCATGGCTATGAAAAATGAATCTTTTTCGAGTAATAATAAATCACCAAATAATCTCGTTCGCTCATTTTTAGATGAAGATCATAAAAGCAATTTAATGGAATCAGCTGCGAAAAGATTTAGCTTTTAATAACCTCTCGAATCGGGGGAGATTATTGAGAGAAAATCAATTGAGGCTTAGTTAAAAGGTGAGAATCCATAAAAGGAAGGAGATAAAATAAGTGAAAAAAGGAACTCAGGAAGTGTTTCATCTGAATAGAGAATGCAAGAAAGGTACTAAAAACAAGAAGGAGGGGAATCCAAAAAATCAGCTAAGAAAGAATCTTCTCAAAAGAGATTGTCATTCTAAAAAGAACTCTAAATAAAAGTCTATAAAAGTTAAAATAACTCAGATGCTTCGGATTAATCGGATAATTCGCCAACTTAGCTGAAAAAAGCAGCTTAATAAGCTAATAGAAAAGAGTAATAAGATATTCGTCCAGTGGATGAGATAATTTTAGATAAGCACACTGATGATAATTCAATGAATTTTGCAGGGAAAAAGGTAATAATTTTTCTGCAAAAAATACAACAATTTTATGGTTTTGATAATTTGAAGATTTTAGAAGGGAGAATTAAGGAAGAAAGGCAAAAACAAGAAGCATTATACCGTCGTCTCTGTGTGATGGAATCAGAGAAAAGTAAATTATTGCTATTACTGGAGTAAAAGACTGATGAAATGGATAAAGTACATGCTGCTTAAGTTATGTAACTAAATGAAAAAGTTAAAGTACTTGAAGAACATTAAACTGCTTTGCAAGATGGAATAGAATAATTGCAGAAAGAATTAACAAAACTCAAAGCTAGAGAAGAAGAGCTAGAAGGATAAGTTGAATAGTAGAATATGATAATTAGAAATTACCATGAAAATTAGATTTAAAATGAGCAGATCTACAAAAATCAAGGAATTGAATTAGGATAAAAGAAAGAAATAGAAATTGAACTTGCAGATACCAAGAATGTACTTGATGAATTGCAGACGGAATACAGTGGGATTGTGAAATCCATGGAGAAGACGGTTAATTCGATTTCACAGAAACTTTAATAAGACAGAGAAAATTATTAGCTTAACAATGATGCTCTTGTAAGTTTATGGAAAGATTGGAAAATAAATTGAATAATATTGTTGTTGTTATTGAAAGGAAAAAGAACTATTGACATAAAGGAACTTGATGACATAAGAAAGACTGGAATTAGAAAGAAAATACATTGAATTGAAAGCATAAGCTGAGGTGGATCAAGAGAATGCTGTGAAATTAGCTAGGGAATTAAAGGAAGCGTAGAGTAAAATATGGTAGGTTTAGTAGCTACTTAAGGATAAGACAGAAGAAACAGATGAGAGGAGAAGGTAGTCTGAAGCGAAGATTAAAGAATTGTAGGAATAATCGATTGAGTTAGAGAGAAAAAATGAGAAACTAAGCAAGTCAGTTCATCAGCTGGAATTCAAGGAAAAATCATTAAAAAAATAATTGTAAATGTAGTCGCAAGGAGAAGAAGAAACTAAGGAACTCAAAGCACAAATGGAAGTAATGTATTTGAATCTAATCTAATTTGATTGGGTTCTTAATTCCCTCGAATAATATTTGTGACTTATTTTTCTTAATTTTTTGATTTCTTCTACCCACATTACTTTAAAAGTGCGTAGCAGAGATTGTTGGTGAATTCGAGGAGGAAAAGAGGCAATATGAATAAAATATACTTTAACTTGCTGATAGAATAGCTGAGTTATAGGAGAAATTCAGCTAGAGCTAAAAAGAAAGAACAGACTTGGAGATACAAAATGAAAATAGAGCTAGGTAAATATAAAAACTGTAGATTCAACTGAATGCAAATACTTAGACATTTCCATAACAGACATTGTAGATTCGTCTAGGTTAAAATAGTAATAACAGCATAAGTAATAATGGAACAAATAATATGCAGTTCACTGTAAGGAATACTTCTAAGAAATGAGATAAAAAAATATGCAACTATTAATTGTATTTATTCACTCAGACAAAAAAGGAAATCATATTGCTACTTTGTTAATTTGTTATGATAACACTTTTTTATTAACTTTGTTGTTGATTTACTACTAAAGAATGAGTTTTTAGATATTTAGTCTATGGAAATGTTAAAAAAGAGTTTCAGTTTCACATGATAATTATTGAAAGAATTGTTAATAGTTAACATGTTTTACATAGATTCAATAAGAGTATTGTCATTTAACAAACTGGTAAGCTTTCAATATAATAGGTAAGTATATGTATATTAATATATTAGTACACTTTTGAAAGTGAGAAAAATGCAAGGAGACTGCTTTATGATGGATTTGAGAGATATGATCGACCAATTCTCAAACAACTGCGGAGAGAGAAAGAAGGGGAATTTTCTTCACAAACCTGAGATCGATTCGAGAAAGTCTGATCGCCTGCTCTTCTTCCGAGTCAAGCCCTGTCACGAGGACTAATAGTCTGCTGTGGAGAAGTCGCTGAACTTGCGAGCATTAAATTGTTATTCCTTTACCATTTTTTGCTCAAAGGAGGAGAGAAATCCTGGAGGGAATTGAATGCCGAGATCTGGGAGGCTTTGATGAGAAAGCTTTGCTTCGAATACTTTTTTCTGTTTTTTTCAAAGAGAAGGTGCTTGGTATTGTTGATTCTATGAGGAAAGAGATTTTACGGCCAGTGACTCTCGTTCAGTTTTGTTTCCTCCGTTGTGTTTGAGTTTGAGGTGCAGATTCAATGAGATTTCTGATCCGTACTTCTTTAAGCAGTCGTCGTATGGGCACTAAAATTGAAAAGAAACCAATAATTCAGATAAAACCTAACAAATAGACTCAAATAAGAAATAATTTACAATAAAATCTCGATTGATTTCTTCGATTCTTCTTCTGTTCTTCTTTGGAATTTCGTTGGAGGAAGAAGATGATTTTCGTGCTTTAATTTTCTCCTCTACAATATGCTACTCAACAAGCAATCAAAACCAAAGGTATTCCTACCCAAAAGCTCAATTTATTTGGATTTATAGTTACCTCAAGCTCACTAACTTTTCTCTCTAGTCTCTCTTTATCCTTTGCAAATTAGTCAATTGTTTGAATCATGTGTTCATGCTGGTTAGAGATTTCCTCAAGGAAGTGCTGTTGCTACCTGCTATGCTCTTCGGCTGCCTACTCTGCTTAAATGATTAAATCAAAAGTGATTTATAACCCCTCCCATATGAATATTGATAAAAAAGAAAATAATTAAACCAATGTAGTCCACAGTTTCTAATAAATTTAGCAAACTAGCCATTTTCATTTGATAATCTTCTCAATAAACAGCATATCAGCTTATTGATCACTCTCTCACTCCCTCACTCCCTCCCCCCTTTCCTTTCATTATCCTTCTGAAGATAACTCTCTATGCTAATTGATGTGATACAACATTTCCAAAGTAAATTTACCCAAACATTAGATTATGTTATCAGGTTTCGAAATCTGAGAATTAAACTGGTTTAATCCTTGCGCAATGGAAGATTAGTTCAGAAACTATTTATTCATTGGTGGAAAGTATGAAAAGCCTTGTCTTGAATCCATTTGCGAAGGAACATAAGTGACAGGTTAAATTAGTGGAAGAGAACTAAGAAAAGGCTTGTTGTTTGTTAATGCCTGCTGAAAGAGTTGAATTTACTGAGGGTTTTAAAGTGTATCTTAAATCCTCTGGAAATTCAACAGGAACGATAAGGAATCCATAGAGATAAAGAAGAGAAAACCAATGGAGTAAATGTCGTTGTCTGTATATGGTTTTATGCCAAAATTATGATCTCTTTTGAATTTCTGTTTGTTTTTTAATTTAATATTTTGATCCTAATTCCCTCAGGTTTAATACTTTAAATCAACTTTTCTCCTGGTTGATCCGGCCTAACTTTTCTATTTTTCCTTCTCATCAGACATCCTCTGCTGTTTCTTATTTTTTTCCTCACTCTATTATCCAGAACATTTCTTCCTCTTTAACACAATCAATAAGAACAATAAAATTCAGGTCTAGAAAATAAATCATTCTTTATCTTAATAGTCTCATAAAATCACATAATTTAAACTTTTAGAATCATTTAAAAACAATTCTTCCTATGAAATAGAAAAATCTGATAATTGATTGTTCTTTAGCAGCACAGATAATTTAATAAGCAAATAAGTCTCAAAAAGTATGCTACTCCCAAAGATAAATAACGCTCTTAATGTAGCAGTATCTTACACAAAGACAATTTAGTTTCATTTTCTGCCATTAATTCAGAAATTATTCTCTTAAAAGCTTAAATTCTTGTATTATTAGATAACCAAGAGTTCTATTTTTCTTGCAAGAATTATCAAAGTCGACTTCCTGACCAATTTTCCTCCCAGCAGATTGTCTGAGATCAATTTGACGTAATTTAGATCTCATCTTTTCTTAAAAGTGACTCAGTTAATGCACAATATTATTTATTACTCTTTATTTTGTTTTCTTAATTTATTGTCCTATTTTCATGCTAATTTGTAATTTTTTCCTTTTATTTGTCTGAAACTTTGTTTTCATTTATCATTTGTTTCCTATTTGTTAAATTTACTTCTTTTTTTCCAGATTAACTTTAAAATTGTATCAATTTGCTATGTTTCAAGACTTCATTTATCTTATCAAATCAATTAATTCAATTTGTTCACTTTCTTTTCAAATCCAACGAAGTTTCCTTATGTTTTAAACTCGATTTCAACGAAATGATAATGTGTTTATTATTCTTATTCTATTTATTAGTAATATTAAACCAAGACTGTTTTAATCTACAAACATTTCAAATGAAAAAAATAACAATTAACTTTGGGGAAATTCAAAAACTGCAACTCATAATCTTGAAAATGGGTGCTTCGCTTTTCTCTCAGTTCCAACAGCTGCAATCATCAAAATATCCACTCCGTTATTATCCTTCACCCCAGATTAGTTTCTGCTCCTTAATCATTTCCCTTGAAATCTCTCAGTCATTCTTATAATTCATGAACTACCAATTCGCATCTTAATCTAGATCATCTAATTTGATTCCTTCCCCGAACCCAATGTATCCTAGATTTGTGAATGATCTATCCACTAGTTTCAAATCAAATTCTCGTTTTCCATAGAACTTCTCATCATCATCTTCATCATCTGTTTTCCAATCATCCACTGATCCTCCATCATTGCCTGATTCATCAGCATCGTTGTTCTCAGAATCATCCTAATCCTCATTCATATTATTATCATCACTGTTTCCAGATTTACCATCTCCTTCTTAGTTAGTATTCGTAGTACTCAATAACTTCTTTTTGTCTTAATATCTCTAGAACTCTTATTCAGAGTACTTAAAGAGATAATTCGTTTTTGCATTGATCCAGTCTTTATGTAAAGCTTCCTAAGCAGTCGATCGCCTTAAAGGATCAGTCCGTAACATCGGTTGCATGAAATCATCAAATAACTTCGCATCCTCTTCTTTGAAGTGGTACCTAGCAGACGTGAATTTAAACAAAGAACTCAAAATTACCATCGATTTGATAATATCGGTTGTACTTTTCAATTAAGACATTGAGGAGCGGCCAGAAGTGAAGATTCGGGATCCTACGGAGATTGCCTTTCTTATCGAAATACTTCTTGGCGTTAAACCCAGCCAATGAGAACTTATTTGAGAACCGTCTACAAAGCTCTTGGATCTAGGATAAAAAGTCCAGGGAAATTATTAGAAAAAGAGAGGATATTAGTGTATTTATGTTAGCTCATCTAATCCCAGAATAGCTTGTAGTATTAGATTTAATGAATCAAAACTATTCGTACCTGTGCGATGTGATCATCATTTTTACTGAAGTTAGGTCCTTTGCGTGGCTCAAACAGGAAATCACCTGTGAGCATCTCGAAGATCATGCAAGCGAATGACCAAACATCAGCAGTAGGATTGTAATGCACACCAATTATTGTCTGATTTGAGAATTAATGTTGTATGTACGAAAAATGAATAAGAAGTTATTGGTACTTCTGGTGAGCGATATTATCTAGTTTAGATCTCCGTAGCGAAGTGATGATGTGTCCAGCATGCATTACCTAGATCAGCGATCTTAACACGGACATTTGGAAGCATTCTCTCGCCTCTACCATTCCAGCTAAGCAACAAATAAATGCAGATAATTAAAAATTCGTTGATACATAAATCAATTATTGATAATCGAAATAAGAATATGCATTTACTTATCGAACCGATAGCGCACATCGTCGGGGATGTCTTCATCTCTTATTTCAGGCTCTTTTGCTGCAAAAACACATCAAAAACACAATGTTCAAAACGACTCATTTATGAATACAATCCATATTAAATATTTAAGAGATATTTTTTTACTCTGCTATGCTTCTCCTACAACTGTCGCAGCATCTTTCTCCGTCTGACTATGACTCTTTCCATTTTAATCTTGATTTTTGTTCTATGTAGGTTTGATTGCCTCCGCTTCTTGTTTTTCTCTTTGTTTCTTTCTTTTATGGGCTTCTTTTCTTTTTTAATTCTTCTTTTGCTTCTTTGTTAAATGTGATTGCTTAGCTTCCTTATCATCTCCTTCAAGATCAGCTTCACTTTCACTGTTGCTTTCATCATGATGAGGATGTTCTTAGCCATTCTGAAAAGCAGCTAAACAACAAAAGTTTCAAGAAAACAGGATGAGAAACAATAAAAAATTTTATAAGTTGAGAGATATTATATTTACTATTTTTGGTATTCTCAGTCACGATATGAGTGTTGTTAGCGCCATTAGACGAAACTACAGTGGTGGTATTTGTTGAGATACTTGTATTCCCATTGCAGTTACTGCTTTAATCAAGAATTGTATTGTGATTCTTATCATTGTTATTATTGTCTCCTTTGATTGAATCCTATGCTGTTAGATCAACCATGGGTGATGAGGCAATAACAGGCTCTGATAGTTCTATTCCATGCGCTCTTTAGTAATGTCTAATTCTCTCTTAGAACTTCTTGCAATTCTCTAACTAACCTTTCTCGACAATTTGTTTCTGCGATAATAACAAGATCAAATCACTATCATGTTTCTAATGCTTTCTCTCTCTCTAATTCTCTTACAATTTCCTCTTGCGTGAGACATAACAGAACATTCTCTGGTTTGAGATCAGTGTGGATAACTCCACAGAATCTATGTAAAAAATCTAACCCGATTAATATCTACTTCGCAATCTTCCTCCCTAGATGCATCGGAATGCCCTTGTAGTTGTATCGCTTGATGATCTCCAGCAGATTAACTCCTAGGATCTCGAATACCATGCAGAAATGGTTACCATATGGACCTTTGTACACGAAGGAATTCAAGAGCTAAACTACTTAGCAATCATCTCGAGTGAATGTCTTCTTAGAATGGTCCTGTTAGATAGAGAGAGAGAGAATCATATAAAAATAAAGATTTCAAATCGATCAATTTTCCTAAAGATTATTGGATTTGTTGCTTTTGGTTGCATAATATCCCCTTTTTGAATTGATTTCTGTATTGTATGAGAGAGTACGTTTTTGTAGTATTCTTTGAGCTCCTTAATCCACAGTGGATTGGATGCTTGCTTAGCGACTTTCTGAAGAATCTCAACTTCGTCATAAGCAGCCTCAAGGTAGTGGGGAGCGCTCTTTTGGATTTTAAGTGCAACATATGTGTCGAATTTGAAATCTTTCGCTAGCCAGACAGTCGAGAAGTGTCCCCATCCGAGCTTTTGTAGAACTACGTATCGTTTGATTACAACCTCGCCGATGTGCACTGGATGGTAGCTAGTCAGGAAAGAAAGAGATTTGTTAAGGAAATGCTGAATAAGGAGGAGATTTGCGTGTGTGTGATGATTATGGAGATAGATTGAAAGTAATAGAAATATTTCTTTGAATACCCTCCTATTTTGTAGTCTTCGATGCCTTCATCTTCGCTATCGTTGTCTTCTTCATTCATCACCTGTCTTTTTAGTTTAAAAGGTAGAGTTGAGAAACAACCTTCTTTAATTCTATCTTTGCCTACCTATCAGATTTAGTGGTAAGCCCATCCATCTCAGGCGCTCCTAAAAATTCCTCGGTTCCGAATTGTATCAAAGGTGGTTATGCTGGCTGTAAAAAATAAGCAAAACAAAAACACCACAAATGAATCACTTATCCATGCTAAAAACTCATTTATTTTTTTAACTTATTGCGTATTTGGATGCAGTGTTGCCTGTGCAAACTGATAGTTTGCGTTCTCAACTTATGCTGATGATATTTTCATGTCCTGATTTATGGACAGTAAGTTGAGTTGAGTTAGTTTATGCTCTCTAAGTTATTAGAATGTGACTTGGAGTGTAGTTTTATTTTTAAGGTGGAGTGTATTAATCTCTCAAAGGTTATTAGGAGGTTAAGATATATTATTCGATTTGAATAATGTGTTTTATTTGAACTGCGCTGATTATTTCTAATAAAATAAATTAACTTAAAACGTATTAAATCTTTGATATTATTGTTCTTATCCATGTATTTTAAAGAAATGAATACACTATTTAAGATATTGAATCTTTCTATTATATTAGAATGAAATACGAACTTTTTATGAAGACTAAGATAATACTTTAATATTCACTTTGGAAATCAGTAGAAATTAATTAAACCATTCAAAAATAAATTGAAATTAAACCACAATTAAAAAACTCCAGCGAATGTTTGATATATCATTGATCTCCTTGTGAAGCCTCAAGGTTCTTGATGTTCGTCTTGCATTTGTCAAGTTCTACTTCGATGTGCAAGATTTTATAGAAGTTGTTAATTACCTGTTAAAGATAAAACAAATCAAGATTTAAAAATGTAAAAATACATTTGAATTTAAATCCTTTTACCTAAGGATTTTTAATATTTCTCATATTCTATTGAATCATGTCATCAATGTCTTCTTGATCTTAATCTGTAAGCTCTTGCTCAGACTGCGAAGAAATAATCAAATAAAGAGAATCAAATCATGACAAAAACAATTTTACATTAAGTTTATCCTTGAAAAACTAGAGAATAAACTCAAATCGCTCTTGTCCTAGTGCTTGATGGCATTCTTGGACTTTGATGGAGAGAAGGGTGTCCAGTTCATTTTATCTTTTAATTTAAACTGCCATTTTTCTCTCAGTTTCTTTTTTCTTGGCTGCAATATTGCTGTATCCACATTCTTCGCGGGTAGATAAATCAATTTATTCACTTTCTTCTAAAGTAGATTCATCAGGGTTATTTTCTGTTATGCTATTTTCTTATTCATATTTATTTTCTGAGCTATCTTCATCTTCTTCTTCTTCATCATCCTCCATCCATTCTTTATCTTCGATTGGTTCAATCTCTTCATCATATTCATCTTTTTCTTCAGTTTCATCATCATTATTTTCTTCTGAAACTTCATAATAGTTGTCATCTTCATCTCCTTAATCTGATTTTGAACTTTGATCTTCATTTTCTTCCTCTTCCTCATCATAATTTTCTTCTTCCTTCTCACTTTGATCTTCGTTCTCAATGTCTAATATTCTCCTATCAATTGTTTAGCTCTACATGTATTTTGTGCTTAATTTAGCATCGTTATCATCATCTTCTTCATCTTCACTTTCCTGTTTATCTGAACTTAAATCAAGTATTTCTTATTTTTCTCCTATTTTTCCTGGCTTAAAAGGATCCAATTCCTTTGCTTTAGGAGCTGAAATGTACTCATTCTTTGTGTTTTGCCTCTTTTCTTTAGTTTCTTCATCAGATGTTCCAAATTCTTTATTTATGAAACTATCATTTACAATCTATTACTTGATGATTTACTTCTTTTGATTCTTCCCAGATTCTCTTAAAATCTCTTCTTCATACTGTTCTTGAATATCCTTATCAATAAAAGACTTTCCATAATGCAATCTTTCTTTTTTTCTTTCTGTCTCAGGTCTTTTCTTTGCTGGAATATCTTCAAATTATCCTTCCTTCTTGTCTTTTTCTTAATTCAAACCAGACTGGTTTTCTAAGGAACTGTCGAAGCTTTCTTCTGAAGGAAGCTTGCCTTATGAAGGCTTATTAAGTTTTTTATTTCTAATATCTTAAACTTATTACACTGCTACATTAGATGATTTATTAGATCTATTGGGCTTTTCTTCTCCAAGACCTTTTTGAGCAACATTCCTTAGATCATTAACTGTCACCTTAACTCCTTGCTTTTTCGCTTCAACTTTATCAGGGAGATTTAGGACTTAAGCCCTATCTTCTTCATCAATGCAAATTGCTTTTTTTCAAGTACAAACAAAGAACAATTATTGGTAAATTCAAGTAAACAGAAGGCAATAATATGCTATTTACAATGGGATTCAGTAGTTTGAGAATCTTTTTATCCCTTTAAATTGCTGAAGGGATAGATAAAAGGATTCCTAGCAATAGATGGAGGAGCCCCTTTCCGTACTCTGGAGGGATTCTTTCTTTCTTAATCTTTAGTTGAAGGTGTTTCAGGTGCTGGTACCTCTTTTTTGACTGCCTTTTATTACAAATTAGATTTATAATAATTCATATTTTTCCTTATTGAAATCAAATAAATAATTATCTTCACCTTTGGATACCCATATTAGAGCTGTCCACTACTGGCTCTAGGAGGAGGAGGTGCTTGCTGTTAAGGTAGTCCTGCTTATTTTGCATCAGGCATTTGATTCCCAAATAATTATTTCTTTTAATTTTTATTATCAAATCCACTTTGCTTTATTTTAAACTCTCTTGCAGCTTTGTCTTTGAGATCATTTTCTTTCTGTTCTTTTTCTTTATTAATAATCTCCTTGTCTCTAATCTCCTTCTCCTTGAGTTCTTTCTCTATTTTTAATCTTTCATTTTCAATTGCTTATTTCTTCTTGAACTCTTCTTTCTTTTTAATTTCATCTTCTTTCTGCTTTTTTTCAAGTAATCTCCGTTCTTCTTCTTTTTTGATTCTCTCTTCCCTTTCTTTTTGTTTTTTGAACATCTATTACTACTATTTCAATCTCTCTTCTTGGTCATTTTGTTGTTATCTGAACTGATTAGCTTGATTCATTTTTTAATCAACTTAACCTTAGGGCATGTTCTTTTATTAATTCTACAGTTTTTTGGCTTAAATATCATTTGCTGATGATGGACTTTTACATATTATTTTTGCAGCAGGTGAGTTTATCGCAGCATTGTTTTTCTCTCTTTGAATCTCTAATACATCCTCTTTGATTGAAAAAGAAATGGCTAATTTAGAGACCTGATTAGTCAGAAATAATCAATGTTTGTACTTTTTGAAGAAGGAGTTGATACATCCGATATATTATCTTCCTTTTTAGCTGGTTTATAAGATACATTATTCATTTTAGTTTTAGAATAATCCAACTCGATGCTTAGCTGTGTCGCTTTAACCTACACAACTATCAAAAAAACATTTAGAAACAAGTAGTTTAGGGCTACTTAATCTGCTTTCTTATTTGTTAATAGAGATTACACTCATCATTATGATTATCTTTTCCCCAAAAATCGATCATTATGTTTATTTTAATCATGCAAATTATCCTTTTTTATGCAAACAAATGATGTTTCTTTTTTTTCAAATTACATCCCAAGTCTTTTCTTATCTTACTTGAGGTTGACAAAATTTCTCTCGCATTGGGGCGCTTCTTGTAATCTCTGGAGAGACACATATCAACAATGGTGACCAGATCTTTTGAGAAAGTAGAAGGAATTGGGTTGTATTTTCCACGAATGATTCGA